>Ga0209942_1000132_pt1 | contig 45819 bp, 41 predicted proteins | sample SalPonR1_A_D2_MG_FD_185695 | JGI IMG/M metagenome (GOLD analysis project Ga0209942, IMG submission 185695) | Salt pond soil microbial communities from South San Francisco under conditions of wetland restoration - Salt Pond MetaG R1_A_D2_MG... ...
TGCAGCTTTGAATTGCTCGGCATCTCCCGATGCGTTGTTTTTCACCGTTTGGGATAAGGCTAAACCGTTATAAATCCGCTTTGTTTGAGCGAAGCGAGTTTGCGGATTTTAGGTTTTGCCGAAAGACAAAACGGAATGAATAACCGCAAGAAGGGTGCAGCCGAAAATTCATTGGTGTGAGTAACCAGGCAGAAAAAGGAAAAACAGCGGGCAGGAAGTACAGTAGAAAGTAGTAAGTACAGTGGAAAGTGGAAAGTAGAACGTGGAAAGGAAAAGATTAAAGGCAAAGGCAAAAGATTGAAGAGCAGATGTCAGGAAAAAAGTACAGCTGGCAGCTTGCAGGAAGTACAGTGGAAAGTAGTAAGTGGAAAGTGGAAAGGAAAGACGGAAAGACAAAGATAAATACAGTAGAAAGTGGAAAGTGGAAAGTGGAAAGTAGTAAGTGGAAAGTGGAAAGAAAAGACGGAAAGACAAAGATAAATACAGTAGAAAGTGGAAAGTGGAAAGTGGAAAGTGTTAAGAGCAGTGGAAAGTAGTAAGTGGAACGTGGAAAGGAAAGACGGAAAGACAAGGGCAAAGATAAATGCGGTAGAAAGTAGCAAGTTGAAAGTGGAAAGAAAAGACGGAAAGACAAAGAGCAAAGCAAAAACAAAAAACCAAAACACTTCATCTTAGATTCGAAGTCTGTAAATATGCCAAAAATGGACACAAAAATGTCTGTCCCTTTTTGGTTTTTAAATCAGGGCTTGTATCAGAAGAATCGCAATTATGTGACCGGGATAGAAAAAATAGAAGAAGTATCGGTTCAAACGCATATGTATTTTCCAGTCTTTGAATATTAAAAACAATGCGAATATGCTAAGGGACTGAAAAACCATGGAGAAAGACCACCCAGCCGACCATGCAAAGAAAACCGACATAGCGGCATAGGCGAGCGATGCAAGTCCCTTGTCGCTCATGAAAATATGGAAAATCCATATCATGACAAGCCCATATGAGCCATACTGCAAATTGAAAATGTCTCCGGTGGACGCCAAAATGGCGGCGAGCAGAAACCCGTAGCGGCCTCCGTTTTCATGAAGCCATATTACCCATAGCCCTACAAGGATAGTCGGCATGATGTTAAGCTTTCCGGGAGAAAACCATATGTAGGGTATTTGCGATACTATCGCGAATACAAAAAGTCGTCCCATGTATTTTTTGAGATTCGAGGTTTTTTCGTAGCCTTTGGCTGCCTGCCATGCGAAAATGGGAAAAGCCAAGCGGCCTATGGCCCTCATGAATATAAGACCGGGGAAAAATATGTAGCCGACATGATCGACAAGCATGAAGACACACGCAAGCAACTTCAAAATATCATTACGCTCTGTTGCTGTATTGGTTTTTCCTATTGCATAAATACCCTGTCCGGTTTCGCTGTTCATGGCATTCTCCTTTTTTCGATGCCACTATCATATCACATGCACTCACAATCCTCCACTTCCGGAAAGGGCGTCAAACTTGGCAAAAAATGCAAATAAAATGAACCGGACTGTCACAATTAAAACAATTGCTGTCCGGTTCATCCCGAATAAGAATCAATACCTCTTGCTGTTTCATGTTGAATCTCTACTATGATACTTCACCTTACCCTTCAAACTTTTATTTTCCGATCTTTTTTAAGGATTCGAAAAGTCTTTCTTTTGTTGCAAAAGCACGCTAAGCTCATTCACCGATGAAGACATCCGTTCTTCCATCGGCTTGAATCCTAGTGTTCATCACATCCGGTTCTAAACGGATGTTCACTTTTTAATCGTTCACTCTTTACATAAGGTAAAGGTTTTTATCCGGCTTTCCGTTGCACTTTCCAACCATGTTGGAATGGATGCACGGTATCCGAATCTTTCTCTTGCTTTACAAGAGGCAATCATCCTATTCTGTAAGAGGGAAACTGTCCCTCTTACTTCATATATACCTCCGTTTATGTTTTTTAAACATTTTTTTGAAAAATAATACCGCCAAATTATGGCCTATGATGATTCTGCTGTATTTTAAAAGCAATTTCTTTTGTATGCAAATCTCGATATTTCACTTATCGCATTTTCCATGGCGACAACATCTGTATTGTTTGACAGGAATCCAATCAGAAATGGTTTTCTTGCATATACAATGCCTATGTCGTGAGTAATTCCTTGGTCCTCGCCAGTCTTGTGGGCTATGGAAATTCCTTTCGGCAAAAGCCGTGGTATCTTGCTGTTGAGATGCTGCAATTTGAAAATATCAAGCATTTCGATGGATGCTTTCCTTGAAATCAACCTTCCATTATGCATTTCCTCAAACAGGCTTGCAAGCTCGTTTAGTACGACCGTGTTTTCAAGTCCTTGAGCCGAAGCCTCTTCATCGAACAGCAGTCTGTTGAGGCGCGTCATGTACATTTCGCGATCTATCAGTGTCTGGTTTATTCTGCCCATGCCCAAAATGCGTATGAGCATGTTGGCCGCCGTGTTGTCGCTGTGTATTATCATTAGCACGCAAAGATCCCGCAGTGTGACCTCAAGCCCGTCATGCATGTAGGCCAGGGCACCGCAGGAGGGCACTTTGTCCGAATTTCTCACTTCGTACTTTTTGTCGAAGTCCATTTCTCCCAAGCGGACCCGGTTGAATGCTTCAATCAATATAGGTATCTTTATGAGGCTTGCCGCATAAAAAATCCTGTCCTCGTTGAAAGCGACTATTTCGCTGCCGTCGAGACGCTTGTAATAAAAACCCGTTTGTCCCGGAATATCTTTTAATATGCGTTTGACATAATTATACACGGCTGTTTCTCCCCCGTTGTTATTGTTTATATGTCCCATTATACCAAATACTCCAGTTTATTGTTATAATTAAAATAAATCATTGAACTGGAGGAACAAAATGGCAAAACAATGCGAACGATGCGGAATAAAAATAAAATTTTCTGAAACTGCGTATGTGGAAGACAATCAAGTCCTTTGCCCAAAGTGCTACACTGAAATGCAGTTCGATAAGCAGAAGGAAACTCCTGAAATGCTTTCTGTGACGCTTCCCGAGATAAAAGGTGCTTCCATAACCCGCTACTTTGACGCCATTTTCGAATCGAGCCTTACAAACCTCAAGCACAAGGCCGCGCGCCTTGGAGCAAACGCGGTAATCGGCGTTGTGGCCTCGGACTACGACAAATGGTGCGGTACTCCCGTGGTTATTGAAAAGGAAGATGAGCAGCCCACCGGTTAAAGGCTTATCCCATCCGGAAATGCTTCTTGCCTCATTATTCCCCACATCTTGTCTATGTACGAAAGTGTGTAGTAATTTTCATAGTAATGGTAGTAAAAGGCGCCTTTCATTGTCATTTGGAATGTGCCTTTTTCTTCTTTCAAAAAGCCCAGTTTTTTGGCAAGCCAAAGCTCAAGTCCATATTTGCCTTTGAGCTTTTCACCGAAGAAGCTCTCGAATGCAGCAGAATCTATTCTCATGCTGTATGCGGTCCAAAATAGGTAATATATCATCCTTTGCCTCTTGGAAAACCGTATTGTCAAAGATGTCGGCATCAAGCCTCCGTCAATTCTTTTGATGTACTCGTCAACTGAGAATGTGTTTATCTTGAACTGGCCTCTCAAAAGTGATGTGGCGGAGCATCCGAATCCAAGAAAATTGTCCCGCGTCATGGATGAATATCCCGCATCGGGGTCCTTCGAAAATGTCCATATCGAATCTCTTGTGTATCCCTTGCTTTGGCAGTACACGGTTATTTGGTCGAGCAATTTTCTTTTTTCTCTCTCGCCCATAGGGGCAATTTCGCTTTGGGTAAAAGTGAAATCAATGAAGGGATAGATTGCAACATGGTTGGCACCGTTTGAAAAGGCTGTTTCAATATCCGACTTAAGGTCTAAAATGGTCTGTCCCGGCAATGCGAAAATAAAGTCCATGGAGACCGTTTCAAATTCGGTCTCCCCAAGAGCTTTGAAAACCCTTTCGAAGTCAGCTTCGCCTCTTCCCAGTGTTTTGAGCAGGCCCGACTGGAAGGACTGTATTCCTATGCTTATTTTGGTAACACCGGCTTCTTTCAGTTTCGAGAGATTTTCCCTCGTCACGTTGTCAGGATGCAGTTCCAGCCCTATCCCTTCCCTTATTATAAAATGCTCGTTTACGGCATCGACTATGTCGCAAAGCCTGTCTATGGCGAGGGCAGGCGTCCCTCCCCCAAAATACAGGCTGCTTGCAACCTTTTTTCCATCGTTTTGACTTCCCACAAGGTGTATTTCTCTTATCAGATGGTCAACATAATCTTCACAGCGCTCTTTCTCGTATTTTTCTTTGCAATACGGACAGAAGGGGCATATGCTTTCGCAAAAGGGAATATGTATGTAAAGCCCTAGCCTTTCCGCATCAAGATATGGAAGAGTATTGTCGTATTCGTTCTTAAACACAAAAGGCTTCAGTGATCTTGTGAGCCACATTCTTGTCGCCGTTGTCAAAACACTCATATTTTCCCCCTATATGTACTTCAAATATGTTTTAAGCATCTCAAAAATTATTTTAAAATTTCCTCCGAAGAGAAGCGTGTATTCCGCAACAAAAAAATATCCGCATTGACCGCAGAGGCCGGGAACGTCTATGCATCTTCCGCATGTGCTGATCTTTCCGTTTTCGATCACTATGCACTGATGGCAGGGAGTCTCGAAGCTGTTGTCGATAATATAGGGAAAAGCGCTTCTCAGGTTGAATACGGGCGCTCCCCCATCCATCATTTTTGAAATCGTATTGCAGCAGCTTTTTTTCTCTTCCCTCGAAAGAGCCAAGGCCTCTGTGTCCGGGTAGGGAGTGTGGAAATTGAATGACACCGCCCTTACGTTTTTCCTGGACATTGCCACTCGGCAAACGTCTTCGACAGTGTCTTTGTTTATTTGGTTTATGGCCATGTAAAGGCATATGTTGCCTGAACTTGAATTTTCTATGTTGTCCATTATGGTGTCGTATGTATCGCCTCGAATCTCGTTGTGCTTTTCCCTGTCTCCGTCAAGGCTCAGAAGAATGAGGTCGGCTTGCGGCAGGTCCAGTTGGAATGTGCCGTTTGTGACTGTGTTTACAATTAAAAAGCCCATTTCCTTGGCTTCCGAAACCAAATCCTTCAAAGTCCTGTCCCCGTCCTGCCACATGAAGGTCTCTCCTCCGCAAAAAAAGAGTATCCTGACCCCTAGGCTGTAGAGCTTTTCCATTTCGGATTTCACTTGCCCGTATGGATGGATAACGGATTCTATATTGTTGACGGAACAATGCTTGCATTTCAGATTGCATTTGTCTGTGAGTATCACCGTTCCGAGGATCGGTTTTTTCTGCCTGAAGAGAATTGTTTTTATGCTGAATTTCGCAAAATGCATGAACGACGATATTTTCATTATTGGAGCCACGTCCTTTTCCGTTTGTTTAAATTGAATGGAATCCCTTGCCGCATTCGACGCCTTCATATTATATCATTACCACGGCCGCCCGCTGAAGCTTAATGCCGAAAATCCCGCAATGTATGGCCACTTTCTTTGCAAATCCCGCCATTCCCTTTTGAAAATACATTCAATCGGCAAATACAAAAGCGGGAGCATCGCTGAAATTTATAATTTCGCGCCGCCTCCGCTTTCTTTTTGCCAGTCCCGCTGCAAGCTGTTATTGTTTTTTTCGGCAATAATTCTGATTCTCTTCCACGACCTGCTCATGCATTTTATCAGGATTTGTCTTTCGATAAGATCTAAAATCCGCAAACTCGCTTCGCTCAAACAAAGCGAATTTCTTTACGGTTTCATCTCATCCAAATCCTTAAAAAGCAATGGATCGCTCGATGTCATCGCACAGAATCACATGCCGAAACTGCAAGCTGTTCTTATCTTCGTATTATTTCCTTTTCTTTCGTTTTTTCGTTTTTTCTTTCCAACTGACCAACTGACCAACTTTCTACCGTTGTTTTTGTTTTTATCTTTTGCTTTTGCACTTACTGACAACTGATATCTGACATCTGTTCTTCCATCTTTTACTGACAACTGACATCTGATATCTGCTTTTAGTTTTTCAGAATCATGTCCTCAAGCTTCCTTTTGGGAACATGGTGCACATTGTTCTTGTCTCGGTAGTATTTTATGCTTGCGTCCTTTATATCCTCCAGCACTACCTCTTCTACGGGTTTGCCGAGTGCAATTACCATCATTATTTCGTATCCGTCCCCGATTTCAAATTCCTTTTTTATCCCCTTCTTGTCGAAGGCCCCGAACATGCATCCTCCGTATCCTTTTTCAACCGCTCCCAGAAGTATGCTTTGTGCCGATATGCCGTGGTCCCACCAGGGGTTCTTGCTAATTGCCAGGTCGAGAAGCATAATTATATATGCCGTAGGCCTCTCGCCTTCTTCGGGTCCGTCCCAGTCCGAAAGATATCCCGCCCATTTCAAATTGGGAAAAAGCTTCCTCCGGCCTTCTTTTTCTGTCACTATGATGTATTTCATCGGTTGAAGGTTTGCCGCAGAAGATGAAAGGCGCGCCAGGTCGACCATTTCATAAAGCTCGTTTCTGCCTATTTCGACCTTTTCGTCGAAACGGCGGCAAGTCCTGTTCTTGAGTACAAGATCGCGTATCATTAGAATTCCTCCCTTGTTTTTTGATTCAATGTTTCCCACGTTTTTATTTACCCTTTCATGTGCGTTTCCAATCCCCTTATGATTAACAAGCCCGGTTCTCTGTCGTCCGCGCTATTTTTCATAAGGGTTCTCAAAGGAGTGTGCACTTTTTGCCGGCATCCTTCCTGAAAGCGTCATCGTCGTAGAAGTCTTCTATGAAAACCTTTTCTACTGTCCCGGCGTCAAATTCAGTTCCGTAAACTTCAAAAAGCCTGCGGCACATTACAGATGTCCCGTTTTCAACATGGACAGCCGTCCACGCATTGTATATTCCAAGCAAGCCTATCTCCTTTTCGAGAAGCTCCCTCAGCTTGGCTTTTTTAGCTTCTCTTTCTAAAAGGTCTTCGGCTAGGTCTATCACTCCCTCTATCGAATCCCCCGTGTTTATCCTTTCCATGTTTGCGCGCATGCCTTCAAGCATTCCAGGATCCTTTATCATTGATTTTATTATGGATTCGAGGTCCTCTTCCTTTTCGATCTTTACAGCAGCTTCCCGGAGGGCCAGAAAGTCGGCGTTCTCCTCCTCCTGCCCCGGTATGAAAAAAGGTATTATCATGGGCAGTTTCTTGGCTATGGATTCGGAAACGGTAAGGCCCCCAGGCTTGGTTATTATGACGTCGGCGTCGTCCATAAGCTCGGATATGTTGCCCACGAAGCCCATGACATTGAGTTTTCCGGCGGCAATTGAATCGGAATGCTTTTCCCTCAATCTGTTTTTCAACTCCCTGTTGTTTCCGCATACAACATTGATGAACAGATCCTCATCCATTGCCGTCAGGCGCGAAAGCACTTTCTTTATTCCCCTTAGGCCCATGCTGCCCCCCATTAGCAAAATCCTGAACTTTCCGGCGTGAAAGGGCGTATCAGCTGCCGTGTTGAGGAATTCGGACTTGATGGGGATGCCCAAAGGATATATCTTTTCGGATTCGATCCCCTTCTTTATGAGGCCGGCCCTTGTATGCCTGCTTCCAGTTACATATGCGTCCACGTTTGAATTCACATAGGTCTGATGGGCCTCAAAGTCGGTCACTATGGATATGAAGGGCGTTTCTATCCTTTTGTTTTTTTTCAGCGTCCCGATCAGTTTCACGACAAAGGGATGGGTTCCGATTATAATGTCCGGTTTTTTTTCGCGAATTATTTCCCATGTTCGCCTTTTTTCCGCTCTTATGAAGAGTTTTGTAAAAGGTCCTTCAAGGAATTCCCTGTTTGTTATTTTATACAGCTCGCCGTAAAGTTTGGGGAATCGTCCGGCTAGTATTTCGTAGCCTTCCTCCACCAACATTTCAAGCATTTTGTTTTCTTCTTTTATGAAATCAACCAGTTCGGCTTCATGTCCGCACTCTTTGAAACCCGCTTCGAGTGTCATTGCTACCTGGTTGTGTCCTCCCCCGGTCGAGGCGGTTATTATCATTATTTTAGCCATGTTCGAGTCCTTCCCTTCTTTTATTCTTTCCCGATATATATGATTTTACACCATAGGTCAAATCAATTGCCTGCTTTTATTCATATTTAAATTGGTTTTAACGAATTAAGGATGGTATCTATATATAAAGAAGGAAAATTTCGATATTCTTTTTGTGCGCAATATGTTTTAATGGTGGTGGAGGTGCTGAAAATGCAGAATGTGTTTCTATTTACCGGGGTTTTCCTCGCCGCGATGGGATTTTTGATATGGAAATTCAAGATGGTCGAAATACTTAGGATGTACAACCCCAAGACATGCACAGACAAGGACGCTCTTTCCAGATGGACCGGAATAAGATTCATGCTTTCCGGGCTTGTTTCAACCGCCCTTTTTTTCGCGCCGATACACGAAAGCGGAGGGGACTTTCCCTTGATGCTTTATCTTGGCCTCATAATAGCAGTTCTCTCTATAACCGCATACGGCACCCGAAAATTTTCTTAAGGCACAATGAATCGAGTTGATGACATGGCATACTTTAAAAGACTTTTGCACAATTTCATTGGACGAGTCAATATTCCAAAATCCATAGTCGAAAGGGAGGAAAAAATTCTTCTCCATGTTTCCGACACCCCATCGACTTTTTATAGGAGTCTCGAAATTCTCATAAAGGAAATCGCCCCGGAATATATTGTCCACACGGGAGATGTTGCAGACGAAATAAAGCTGGGCATATATCCCCTGAGGGTCTTTCTGTACGAAAAAAAAGCGAAAAGGCTTGTTGATATTCTAGAGTCCTCCGACGCAGACGAAATACTTATTGCGCTTGGAAACCACGACAGTCCCGAAATACTGAGGAAACTTTCATCCCGGTCGAAAATTTTCGATGCGGAAAGCGCAGTCATAGAAAACCTTAAGTTCAACATCAGCCATTACGACAGCACAGATTTCGACGATTGCGCAGCCTATCACCTGTACGGGCACGATTTGAGCGGGAAGAGCCGTTTCGACGGATTAACGCGTCATCTTAACGGCATATGCGCAATCCACGTCATTTTTCTTGGTTCGGGGGAAGTGGTTGAATTGCAATATCCAAACGGAGTGGATGATTCCAGGCAAGGAAAAGTCAGAATGGGAACTTGAATTTTGGGAAGGATTGAAGCCCTATGATATCTTTAGTCAGGCAGGGATGCCAAAGCATGATTGTTGAAACAGACGATCCGGTGCGGTTTGAAAAGGAAGTGCTCCGCGCTTTCGATTACGCCAATTCCGACTTCAAGACAGCTTTCGACACTTCAGACGGTACACGCATAATCGTAATGCTTACCCGCATGATAAAAACAAACAACAGCTCAAAGGAAATGGACAGAATCTATTCCGTTGGCAGCGACGCCGCTTCATTTTTGTGCTTTCTTCTCAACCTCGAAAACGAAGGTGTCTTCAGATCCGTCCGCCTGTCTCCAAAGGTAATACTGTTGAGGCTCATGGGCGATGTCTGCAGAGCCATAAACCGCATAGAATCGCATTTCGGGGCCGAAAGAGGCTCTTTCGAAACTCTGCTGGATGAAAAGGGCGCCGGCACTCTGATTGCCTTCACCGAAAAGAGTCTGCAAAAGTCCATTTCCATTTCCGACATGCATCCTGTATCGCTTTTCACCGAGTCGTCCTCGCCTTCAATACTCGGTCATATGGGAATACATTCGCTTGAATACCTGAACCTTTGCCTTCACAACAGGGACTGGAACGAACTCGATATAAAAATATACGACAGCTATGGGAATTTCGAGCTACACTACAGGAGACTCCTTTTTATAGTAGAAGCGCTTGAGGCAGGTCTTATACTGGGAGAGTCATGGGGGAGGGATACGGCATCGGTTTTTCAATCCGTGGGAATCTACAGGGTTCGCCTTTTCACCTTTCTGCCTCCCGTGGAAATAAAGAAAATGCTCACCGGCCTAGAGTATCTTGAAAACGGAAAACGAATTGTCGACATGGACCTTTACTCTCAGAAAAAGAAGATAAGGTGGACTGAGCTTAGGACGCCCGAATTAAAAGACAAGACCGAATTGGGAAAAATGTGCCACAAAATGCTTGTGGACAAGTTGTCGAGCGAACAAAACAACCGTTTCGCATCGTTGAACGCTCAGGCAAAATAATCAAACGCAGAACAAAAGAACCAATAATGGACACTGAAAGACATGTCCCTTACCGGTTCTTTTTTTAATCTGCTGTGGTTCAAAGATCTACTCTGTTTCTGCTATTGCAATCTATTCCACGATGACATTCCTGTATGTCTTTTTGCCTTTTCTTATAAGCAGGGCTCCGTCTTTCAGGTCATTTTTTGTAACAAGATGGTCGAACGCGGGAACAACCTCGTCATGGACATAAATTCCATTTTGGCCGATCAGCCTACGCCCTTCGCCGTTTGACTTGATTAGCCCTGTTTCCTTAAGAAGGGTAATTATGTCTACTCCTTCTTCAAGCATTTTGGATGGAATCGATACTGTCGGAATGTTGTCCTTTGTACCTCCGCCCTCAAATAGCGCTCTCGCTGCGTCCCTTGCATCGACGGCATCCTTTTCGGAATGGATCAGTTTTGTCACCTCGAAAGCGAGCACTTCCTTGGCCTTGTTTATTTCTTGTCCCTCGAGGCTTCCAAGCCTCCTGACTTCGTCCATGGGAAGGAATGTAAGCAGGGCCAGGCACTTCTCCACATCCGGGTCGGCTACATTTCTCCAGTATTGGTAGAACTCGTATGGAGGGGTTTTGGTCCTGTCCAGCCAAAGCGCGCCCTTCTCTGTTTTGCCCATTTTTTTGCCTTCGCTGGTTGTAAGAAGGCTAAAGGTGAGACCGTAGGCAGGCTGAGCTTCAACCCTTCTTATAAGATCAGCACCGGCTATGATGTTTGACCACTGGTCGTTTCCGCCAAGTTGCAGTTTGCAGCCGTGCCTCCTGTAAAGCTCGAGGAAGTCGTAGCCCTGCATTATCATGTAATTGAACTCTAGGAAGGAAAGGCCTTTTTCGAGGCGCTGCTTGAAGCATTCGGCGGTAAGCATTCTGTTTACCGAAAAGTGGCGTCCTATCTCCCTTAGGAAATCGATGTAGTTGAGAGGCATGAGCCACTCGGCATTGTTAAGCATTAGGGCCTTTCCCTCCGAAAAATCTATGAACTTGGAGAACTGCGCCTTGAAGGATTCTGAATTGCTTCTAATTGTTTCGGGTGTCATTATTTTTCGCATGTCGCTCTTGCCGGAAGGATCCCCGACCATTCCCGTCCCCCCGCCTATGAGCGCTATGGGCCTGTGTCCGGCCTGCTGCATGTGCATCATTACCATGACCTGTATAAAATGACCAACATGAAGGCTGTCCGCCGTTGGATCGAATCCTATATAAAAGGTAACTTGCTCCTTTTCGAGAATCTCCCTTATTTCATCTTCATGGGTGGCTTGCTCAATATATCCTCTCTCGTTTAGAATATCGTATACGTTGCGCATGGCTTTTCTCTCCTTTTATGTTTTTTTATAAAATAAAAAGCGCTTCTCCCTGTAAGGGCGAAGCGCTCGCGGTACCACCTTAATTCGCATGGAAAACCATGCCTCTGCCATTATAACGGATGGCTCCCGCGGCTGTGCCGGAACTCCGGACGTGTACTTCGGGTCAAATGCGTTCTGCAGACTTTTCACCGCCAGCCTGCTCTCTTTTGCTGTAACCGCCTAGCCCTACTGTCATCCTTCACAGTTCTTAATTCGACTATTTTCCACCATCTTAATCCAATTGGCGTCCTTTGTCAAGACAATACGCCTTGTTGTAAAATAAGTTCTTGCAGTAGGTGAACTTTTGTTTTATAATGGAAATTGTCTTTATACAGATTACTATTGTGTTTTTATCGCATACACGGAGGTCGAAATGAACAAGCTCACAGTACAAAAATACGGGGGCACATCCGTCGGTTCCATCGAACGGATAAGGCGTGTCGCCAGAAAGATAATCGAGACAAAAGAAGAATTCGGGCAAGTGGTTGCTGTTGTTTCGGCAATGGGCGACAGCACAGACCGCCTTGTGGAAATGGCCCACTCCATAACCGACAAGCCGTCCGAGCGTGAAATGGACATGCTTCTCTCGACGGGGGAAATGGTTTCAATATCCCTCTTGTCTATGGCCATAGAAGCCGAGGGGTATGAAGCCGTTTCACTCACCGGACCTCAGTCTGGCATAATAACAGACCTTCACCACAAGAACGCACGCATTCTCGACATAGACACAAAACGTATAAAAAATGAACTCGAAAGCGGACGAATCGTCGTTGTCGCGGGTTTTCAGGGAATCACCGAAAAGCGCGACATATCGACACTCGGCAGAGGCGGTTCGGACACAACGGCAGTTGCCTTGGCGGCGGCTCTCAAAGCCGAAAAATGCGAAATATACACTGACGTCGACGGCATATACACAAGCGATCCGAGAAAAGTGAAAAATGCCAAAAAACTCGATGTCATATCCTACGACGAAATGCTCGAGCTGGCCTTCCTCGGAGCGCAGGTTCTCCATCCCCGCTCAGTCGAGCTGGCCAGAAAGTTCAATATCCCCCTCGAAGTCAAATCAAGCTTCGAGGACAAACCCGGAACAAGAATTGTGGAGGTGGAGCAAGTGGAAAAAGTTGTTGTAAGAGGTGTGTCGCTGGACGAGGACATAGCGAAAATTTCAATAATGGAAGTTCCCGACCGACCCGGAATAGCTTTCAGGCTATTCTCCGAGCTGGCCGGAGAAAGCATTCCCATAGACATGATAATTCAAAACATAAGCAGAGACAATGTGAACGATGTTTCCTTCACTGTAAAGAGGGACCGCTTGGACAAAGCTCTATCCATAATCCGCAGGGTAGCCGTCGAAATTGACGCAAGGGAAGTCTCTTTCGATGATGCCGTATGCAAGCTTTCGATAGTTGGAACCGGTATAGCCAACAGTGTCGACGCCGCCTCTAATCTTTTCGAGTCCCTTTTCGAACTCGGCGTCAACATTCAGATGATAAGCACATCCGACATAAAAATCTCCTGCATAATTGACAAGGCTTCCGGAAAAGAAGTTCTATCTCATATACACGACAGATTCATCTTGAATGATATAATCATTGAAAAGAAAAAATGATTTTTATGTTCTTTAACAGAATTTTTGTTTTTTTTATTATCAAACGGCTATTAAATAGGATATAATGTTATTGGTACAAGTACTTTTGGTAATCATGATACATTTTTGTGGGAAATATATTGCATTGCAAAGAAAAATATTTCCCACAACGAAAGTTTTATGTAGAAAATTATTCGTACCATGCAACAAAAATACTGTTGAATACACGGGCTTGTGTTAATACTTTCACCATATCGTGTTTTTGGCATAACTATTGCGATAATTATCAATCATACGCATTGCTATAATTATCATTCATATGGTCGGATGCCAAGCCAGACATGCATTCGACAACTGGATGAAGGACTCGGGAGAGCGCCCAGGCGGCCGCCGAAGGGACAAGTCAATGTTTGCCGGCATTGATGAAATTCTCAGGCAAAAGAACCGGTTCCGGACAGACCTCTGGAGGAATCATAAATATGATTCGTTCGCAACCAAACTGACAGAGAAGCAATGGCGGAGCAATTGTGCTGTTGCTATTTTTTTTAATAAATTACTATAAGGGGGACATGATATGAAAAAAAGCGAGTTTGATTTTTCAAGAATCGATCCGGTTCTGGAGAAATACGCGCACGTGAAGGGAAGCCTGATTACCATACTTCAGAAAGCCCAGGAAATTTACGGCTACCTGTCGGAAGAAGTCATTGTCTACATTGCGGAAAAAACCAAGGTAAAGCCTGCAAAGATTTACGGAGTGGTTACCTTCTACACCCAGTTCAGGCTTGAGCCGGTGGGCAAATACCTGATTATGCTTTGCCAGGGTACGGCCTGCCACGTAAACGGATCCGAAAGAATTGAGTCGGCCATATGCCAGAAGCTCGGCATAAATGACGGCGAGACTACAGAAGACAATCTGTTCACTTTAAACAACGTAGCCTGCCTGGGATGTTGCAGCCTCTCGCCGGTAATGATGATAAACGGCGAAACTTATGCAAAGCTGACGCCCAAAAAGGCCGAGAACATTCTCGACAAGTTGAAAAAAGAAGCTCTGCTTGAAGGGGAGGTGCAGTAGATGAAGATAGTAATAGGAGAAGGCAGTTGCGGCCTTGCGGCAGGAGCCGGTAAAGTCCACGATAAAATAAGTGAAGTACTTTCGGCCAACAGTCTTAAAGCCGATGTTGAAATCACTGGATGCTGCGGAATGTGTTATCTTGAGCCAATTGTGGATATCTACGACGACTTGGGGGAGAAAACTACATATGTAAAAGTGACTCCCGAAATGGTGGACGACCTCATACTGAAGAAAATAAGGGACAATCAGGAAGTAAACACCTGCGAAATTACGCAGAACGACCTCAATATACTTGGCAACCAAAAGCGCATAGTGCTTAGGAATTGCGGAATCATCAACCCTGAAAAAATAGACGACTATCTGGAGGCCGGAGGCTACGAAGCCATAAAGAAATGCATTTCCCAGCTTTCGCCCGAAGAAGTTATTGAAATAATCAAGAAATCCGGCCTGAGGGGCCGCGGCGGGGCAGGTTTTCCGACATGGTTTAAATGGAACGCGGCCAGGGCCTCAAAGAGCGAGCCCAAGTACATCGTATGCAACGCAGACGAAGGCGACCCTGGGGCCTTCATGGACCGCAGCGTACTCGAGGGCGACCCCCACAACCTTATTGAGGGAATGATGATAGGCGCCTATGCGATGGGAGCCGAAGAGGGAATAGTATATGTTCGCGCAGAGTACCCTCTTGCCATTGTCCGTCTTGAAAAAGCGATAGAACAGGCCCGCGAAAAAGGCTTCCTCGGCAAAAGGGTCTTCGGAATGGACTTCAACTTCGACATGAGGATAAAAGCCGGAGCCGGAGCATTTGTCTGCGGAGAGGAAACAGCCCTAATAGCATCTCTTGAAGGCGAACGCGGAATGCCAAGGCTCAAGCCTCCTTTCCCCGCGCAAAAGGGATACTGGCAGCAGCCTACAAACATAAACAACGTAGAGACATTTTCGAATGTGCCGTGGATAATAAATAACGGCGCAAAAGCATTCTCATCCATGGGAACAGAAGACTCCAAAGGAACAAAAGTCTTTGCGCTTACCGGAAAAATAAAGAACGGCGGACTCGTTGAAGTGCCAATGGGAATGACCCTAAGAGAAATCATTTTCGACATAGGCGGAGGAATAAGGGACAACAAAAAGTTCAAGGCCGTTCAGCTAGGCGGACCATCGGGAGGCTGTCTACCGGAATCACTTTTGGATACTCCTATGGAATACGCATCCATAAACAAGACAGGAGCAATTGTCGGATCAGGCGGAATGGTCGTATTGGACGAGACTACATGCATGGTCGACGTGACCCGCTTCTTCCTTGACTTCACAAAGAAGGAATCCTGCGGAAAATGCATACATTGCCGAATAGGCACAACCCGCATGCTGGAACTGCTCACACGCATAACAAAGGGCGAAGGCAAAGAGGGCGACATAGACCTTCTAGAGGACTTGGCTAAAAAAGTCAAGGACGGATCGCTCTGCGGACTCGGGCAAACGGCTCCCAACCCTGTTCTGACAACAATCAGGTATTTCAGGGATGAGTACGAAGCCCACATAAGAGACAAAAAATGCCCGGCAAAACAATGCACCGCCCTGATAACCTATAGGATAGATCCCGATAAATGCATAGGCTGCACGGCTTGCGCAAGGAATTGTCCTGTTTCATGCATAAGGGGAGAAGTCAAAAAACCACACGAAATCGATCCGGCTGTCTGCATCAAATGCGGAAAATGCGCAGAGGTCTGTCCGGTAGACGCAGTGGAAATACTATAGGGGAGGGAAAACAGATGTCAGAGATACGATTGAATATAGACGGAATTGAAGTCAAAGGCCATCAAGGCGAGACCATACTTGAGATATCCAAGAGATACGATGTTGAAATACCCACGCTGTGTTTCGACGAACGCATGGACATATACGGTTCATGCGGAATGTGCGTTGTGGAAGTTGAAGGAATACCTAAACTCTTAAGATCCTGCGCCACGGAGGCGAGGGACGGAATGGTCGTAAAAACCAGGACAAAACGCGTTGTTGAATCGCGCAAGATAGCCCTTGAGCTTCTCTTGTCCGACCATGTGGGAGACTGCCGTCCTCCATGCGTGCTTGCATGCCCGGGACAAACCGACTGCCAGGGATACGTGGGACTCATCGCAAACGGAGAGTTTGACGAGGCGCTAAAGCTTGTAAAAGAACAGCTTCCCCTTCCAGGCTGCATAGGCCGCGTCTGCCCCCATCCCTGCGAGGATGCATGCAGAAGGGAGCTCGTTGAAGAACCAATAGCCATAGCGTGGCAAAAGCGTTTCATAGCCGACATGGACATGCAGAAGGAAGAAATGTTCATACCCGACCTTGACGCCCCGACAGGCAAGAAGGTTGCAATAGTCGGAGGCGGACCAGCCGGACTGACGGCGGCATACTTCCTCGCGGTCAAGGGACACGAGGTGACCATATACGACATGATGCCCAAGATGGGCGGAATGCTCAGATACGGAATACCCGAGTACCGTCTTCCCAAAGACGTGCTCGACAAGGAAATAGGCGTAATCGAAAAAATGGGCGTCACCTTGATAAACAACAAGAAAGCCGGAAGCGACTTCACTGTCGAGGGCCTCAGGAAAGACTTCGACTCCGTTTTCGTAGGAATAGGCGCATGGAGCAGCTCTTCGATGAGATGCGAAGGCGAAGAAATGGACGGAGTCTACGGTGGAATCGATTTCCTCAGAAAAGCCGCACTGAATGAACCGACAAACATAGGAAACCGCGTCGCCGTAATAGGCGGAGGAAACACAGCAATGGACGCGGCTCGTACCGCAGTAAGGCTTGGAGCCGAAAAAGTTTACCTGGTATACAGAAGGACTGAAGCCGAAATGCCGGCTGAGGAAGTTGAGATAGTGGAAGCCCGGGAGGAAGGCGTCGAATTCGTATTCCTGGGGGGCCCCAAGAAGGTCATCGCCGGAGAAGACGGACGCGCGGCCAAACTTGAGGTTCAAAACATGAAGCTTGGCGAACCCGATGCAAGCGGACGAAGGAGGCCTCTGCCCATAGAAGGCGATGTCGACACAATAGAGATCGATTCCATAATTTCGGCAATCGGCCAAGGCTGCAACCCCGAGGGCCTATCCGAGCTAGCGCTCACGAAAAAAGGCACAATTGAAGCTGACGAGGCTACATTCATGACCAATCTTGACGGAGTGTTCGCAGCGGGAGACGCAACAAACAAGGGAGCCAACATAGCAATCCAGGCAATCGGCGACGCCAAGAAAGCCGTCGAAGTGATGGACAGCTACATGAACGGCTCAATAATTCCTTTTAAGGAAAAATATCATGTCGAACGGGATGATTTGACAGAAGAGGACTTCGCCGACAGGGAAAAGGCAAGCCGCGGAACAATGAGCCATCTTTCTCCCGAAGAAAGAAAGACCAACTTCGAAGAAATAATGAAGGGCTTCACGCCCGAGGAAGCCGTAAGGGACGCATCAAGATGTCTCGAGTGCGGCTGCCACGACTTCTTCGAATGCAAACTCTTCACATATGCAAACGATTACGATGTGGATCCTTCCAAATTCGAGGGACAGGTGCACCACAGAGAGCAAACAGACGAGCATCCTTTCATCTTGAAGAATGCCGACAAGTGCATACTCTGCGGACAATGCGTAAGAATTTGCGACGAGCTTATGGGAATAACAGCTCTGGGCCTTGTAAACAGGGGCTTCGAGACAATAGTCAAGCCTACGCTTGAGCAGCCTTTGGTATCTTCCGGCTGTATTTCATGCGGACAATGCGTAAGCGTATGCCCAACCGGATCGCTTCAGGAAAAACTTCTCATCAAGAAATCGGTGCCTGTGCAGGCCGAAGTCACGCAGGGGATTTGTTCCTACTGCAGCCTGGGTTGCCAGCTTGACGTCGAAAGCAAGGGTCAAATGCTCTACAGGGCACTTCCGGTCAAGAACAACCCGGTTGACGGAGGACTGCTTTGCGTCAAGGGAAAGTTCGGATACGACTTCCACAACACAGACAGGACTTTGACACCCCTTGTCAAGAAAGACGGAAAGCTTGTTGAGGCCGATTGGAAAGAAGCTCTTGCAACTGCTGTAGAAAAAGCAAAGGACATAAAGAGCCGATACGGAAAAGGCGCCTTGGCTGTGCTGGTTTCGGACCACATGACAAATGAAGAGATGCACATTATAAAGTCCTTTGCAAAAGGCAGCCTGGGAACCGAAAAAGTGGCCTCGCTCTCAGCCAAACCGAGCGGACTCTCTGATGTCTTCGGAAGAAACGCTTCTCCTTCAACAATGGATGAAATGTCGGCAGCCGATTTGATTCTTTTCATTGGAAAAGACATTTACGACACCCACGCAAGCATGGGAATTAAAATGAGGAAAGCACTTAAGAACGGATCCAAGCTTGTCCTTGTTACAGAGAAAGCCACAAGGCTCGACGAGTCATCTGATATGGCCATACAGGTTGGAAACGACCTTTCATTCCTCAGGGAAATGGCCCATTGCGTTGTACAAAGAGCAGGATCGGCACCTAGAACAGAAGGCTTCGATGCCTTCAAGGCTTCCCTTGAGGATGCCACTCCAAGAGACTTGGCTTTGAATGTTGCAGAACTGTACTTCAAGGCAAAAAGGCCTGTAATAGTGTTCGACGAGGCCAGAACCACCCGCGAAGCCGCAAGGCTGATAGCAGGAATAGCGGCGGCAAGCGGACACGTAGGAAAAGCAAGGCAGGGAATACTTGCCTTAAGGCCCGCAAGCAACTCGCAAGGACTTGCAGACCAGGGAATAGGAGACGCAGGCGATATTCTTGACGGAATCGCTTCAGGAAGCGTAAAAGGACTTCTTTCATTCGGAGAAAGCCTCGAAGGCGTCAATCTGGAATCACTCGAATTCCTTATGCAAAGCGGCTTCTCGGCTGAAGAAGCATCCGGCAAAACCGATGTCTTCCTGCCGGCAAGCGCATCATTTGAAACTTCCGGCAGCTTCACCAATACTGAAAGACGCGTGCAGTTCTTCGAGCAGGCTGTCAAACCGAAATCAGGCCTCGAAAACTGGCAGACCGTTTCGGAGATGGCATCAATGATGGAGGCTCCGCTTAATTTCGAGGGAACAATCGACATATTCGAGAACCTGAGACTTGCGACTCCAGAGTACATTTCAATAAACGAGAGGGGATTCTGGTCCGACGGAAGAGGAGACTGCCTCTATCTCGATTCATTTGCTACAGAAAGCGGAAAAGCTCTTCTCTTGCCTTCAAAAGGCGGAAAGCTCTTTGAGGACTACCAAACAAAATATGTGCTTGAAAAAGCATTCGAGGAATATCTCGAAAAAGAAAACCTGAGATAGCAGCAACAAGCCACTTTGTGGCGTGATAAATTTGTCTACACCCCCACAAAAGCCCGTCCATTTAATATGGACGGGCTTTTAGCATTGGGTCTGCCGACACTTGTCGGCAAGCAGTGGGCAGCCTGCAGTTGGCAGTGGGCAGTAGGCAGTTGGCAGTAAAGACAAAAGCATTCAATCAAAGGCATTTCGGTCTTTTGCTTTTTCTTTGCTCTTAATCTTTTACTGATATCTTTTCTTGCTTTTAATCCTTGCCTGACATCTGATATCTGACATCTGCTCTTAACGTTCTTCCTGCCCGCTGCAAGCTGCTCTATATCCTTTCCTTCTCTGTGTATTCCGTATGAAGAAGGTCGTGGGCCATCTTTCCGTAGGGCTTTCCGAGGTAGTCCTCGTACAGGGCAATTATCTCGGGATTCTCGTGCGACTTCCGCCTGGCCATCTTGCGGTCCTCGTCATATATGGCCTCCTGCCTCTTCTTGATTATGTCGAAGTCCCCGTGGTGGTAGGGCTGACCGCCTCCAGCGATGCATCCTCCGGGGCATGCCATTATTTCGATTGCATGATAGCTGCTCTTGCCGTCGCGAATGTCCTCGAGGAGCTTCCTCGCGTTTCCCAGACCGTGGGCAATTCCTATCTTAAGTTCCATGTCTCCAATCATGACTGCCGCTTCGCGAATTCCTTTCATGCCCCTAAGCTGGGTAAACTCGACATTCTCAAGGTTTTCGCCGGTCAGCCACTCATAGGCCGTCCTTGTGGCCGCCTCTATTACGCCTCCTGTTGTCCCGAATATGACTCCGGCGCCCGTGCTTTCTCCCAGCATGCGGTCAAACTCTCCATCTTCGAGATTTCCAAAGTCAATTCCAGCCTCCTTCATCATCAATGATATTTCTCTTGTTGTTACTACGATATCCACATTGGCATATCCTTCGTTTGTAAGTTCGTCCCTTGATGCCTCGTATTTTTTAGCCACGCACGGCATTACAGAAACAACCACTATGTCCTTGGGATGGATTCCAGTTTTTTCAGCGTAGTATGTCTTTGCTATGGCCCCGAACATTATCTGAGGCGACTTGCAGGTTGAAGGTATGTCGAGCATATTTGGAAACTGGTGCTCGATGAAATTTACCCAAGCGGGGCAGCAGCTTGTTAGTATGGGCAGTGTTCCGTTGTGCTCAAGCCTGTGGACGAGCTCCGAGGCCTCTTCCATTATGGTCAGGTCTGCGGCGAAATCCGTGTCGAAGACCTTGTCAAAACCCATCTTTTTGAGAGCCGAAACCATTTTCCCGGTTGCGCTCGTTCCAACCTCCATTCCGAACATCTCTCCTATAGCAACCCTTACGGCCGGTGCCGTTTGCACTATGACATGTTTTTTCGGGTCGTGGATTGCGTCCCAAACATCACTTGTATAGTTGACCTCAGTAAGGGCCGCAGTTGGGCATACAGCCACGCACTGTCCGCAGAATGTACAAGATGTCTCGCTCATGGGAAGATTGAAGGCCGGACCCACGAAGGATGAGAATCCCCTGTTGACCGCCGAAAGTATTCCACATGTCTGGACCTCGTTGCAAACGGTCTCGCACCTCCTGCACATTATGCACTTTGAGGGATCCTTTACTATGGCGTTTGAGGAAACATCCTTTGCATATCCCCTTTTCTCGCCATCCCATCTGATTTCCCTTATTCCAAGATCCGCCGCAAGCTTCTGAAGATCGCATTCCAGGTTCTTGGGACATGTGAAGCACTCATTGGGGTGGTCTGAAAGAAGCAGCTCCACGGCCATCCTCCTTCCCCTTATGGCTCTTTTGGAGTCTGTATGGACAACCATTCCCGTAACAGCTTCTGTGACGCATGCAGGCATGAGGCTCCTTCTGCCCTCGACTTCCACCACGCAGACTCTGCATGATGCCACCTGGTTGACCAGTCCTATGTCCTTTAGGTCCAAATGGCAAAGAGTAGGTATGTTGACACCGATTGTTCTTGCCGCTTCGAGTATTGTAGTGCCCGCTTCGACCTGGACCTTTTGCCCGTTTATTGTCAGTTTTATCCTTTTATTTTCACTCATGTCGTCACCTCGCTATGGTTTGATTACAGCATCGAACTTGCAGGCCTCGTAACATGCCCCGCACTTGATGCATTTTTCCTGGTCGATAACGTGCACTTCCTTCACTTTTCCCGATATGCAGTCAACCGGGCAGGCCCTTGCGCATGCGGTGCAGCCTATGCATTTGACCGGATCTATGCTGTACCTTGCAAGGTCCTTGCAGGAACCGGTCTTGCAGTACTTGTCCTTCACGTGAGCCTCGTATTCGTCATAAAAGTACTTCATAGTGGAAAGAACCGGATTCGGAGCCGTTTGCCCGAGTCCGCAGAGTGAGCAGTCTTTGACCATTTCGCAAAGTTCTTTGAGGTTGGTCAAGTCCTCCATCTCGCCCTTTCCTTCTGTTATCCGCTCCAGTATTTCATATATGCGCTTAGTTCCGACTCTGCATGGCGTGCATCTGCCGCATGACTCGTCCTGAGTAAAATTGAGATAGAATTTGGCGATGTTGACCATGCAATTGTCCTCGTCCATTACAATCAATCCACCAGAGCCCATCATAGAACCTATTTCCTGCAGGCTGTCGTAGTCTATCGCTGTATCGAGGTTTTCGGCCGTTATGACCCCGCCCGAAGGACCCCCGGTCTGGACAGCCTTGAAGGCTTTTCCGTCTTTTATTCCTCCGCCTATGTCGAATATTATTTCGCGGAATGTAGTCCCCATGGGAACTTCCACAAGCCCAACGTTGTTGACCTTGCCGGCCAAAGCGAATACCTTTGTGCCCTTTGACTTGTCTGTTCCTATGGATGCGAACCAGTCCGGACCCTTAAGTATTATTGGAGGAATGTTGGCGAAAGTCTCGACATTGTTTACGCATGAGGGCTTGCCCCAGTATCCGCTTTGCGACGGGAATGGAGGCTTGTTTCTGGGCTCTCCCCTTCCTCCCTCGACCGAATGGATGAGAGCGGTCTCCTCTCCGCATACGAATGCTCCGGCCCCGTACTTTATTTCAATGTCAAAGCTGAAATCGCTTCCGAATATGTTTTCTCCCAGAAAGCCGAATTCACGGGCCTGCCCTATTGCTATGTTAAGTCTTTCGATTGCAAGCGGATATTCCGCCCTGATGTATATTATTCCTTTTCCTGCTCCTATGGCGTATCCCCCTATGGCCATGGCCTCGAGCACGCTGTGGGGGTCTCCCTCGAGTATGCTCCTGTCCATGAAGGCCCCGGGGTCGCCCTCGTCTGCGTTGCACAGTATATATTTCTCGTCGCCCTTTACAGCCTTTGTGAATTCCCATTTGAGGCCTGTCGGGAAACCGCCTCCTCCGCGGCCCCTGAGACCGGATATCTTAATAGCGGATATCAATTCGTCCCTGGTCATTTCAGTCAAAACCTTGCCCAGGGCCATGTATCCTTCGTTTGCAATGTACTCCTCTATTTGCTCGGGGTCGATGAGCCCGCAGTTCCTCAGGGCTATGCGGAGCTGTTTCTTGTAAAAGCCCATTTTTCTGCTTTCTTCGACCTTCTCATTGTCCGCGGGATCTGTGAAAAGGAGCCTGCTGACCCTGCGCCCCTTGATCACATGCTCTTCGACTATCTCCCGGACATCCCCGGGCGTTACACGAACATAAAAAACATTGTCCGGATGAATCTTTACAATGGGGCCCTGCTCGCAAAAGCCAAAGCATCCCGTTTGCACCACCTGGACCTCTTGGTCATACTTGTTCTCGGCAAGAACCTCTCTGAATCTCTCGATTATCACATCGCTTTCAGAAGCTCTGCAGCCCGTCCCGCCGCATACAAGGATGTGCATTCTATACTTTGTCATTTTTATCCTCCTTACGCGCGCTCAAAAGTTTCATTGACTATCGAGTCCTGCAGCAGCTGGTTTTCCATCAAATGCTTCTTTACAATCATTCGACCCTTTTCCTCGTCGACATGGCCGTAGAGTATGGAATCCTCGTCGGGCATTACAACTTCAACAATCGGCTCGGAATGGCAGTAACCGTTGCATCCAACCTGAATTACATCCACATTTTTCATTCCCTGTGCGTCTACCTCTTCAATTATTGCACGAAGTGTTTCCCTTGCGCCTGCGGCTATTCCGCATGTGCCCATTCCAACCTTGACAATTATCCTGTTCTCGCCTTCGCCCTTCCTCATTCCAAGGCTTTTACCATGCGATTCGCGGATTCGCTTGAGCTCCTCCATTGATTTCACTTTCATATGAACTCCTCCTTAACGGTAATTGTCCAAAATCCCTTTGACATCTTCCCGCCTTATCCTTCCGTACACCTTTCCGTCTACAATAACAATAGGGGCAAGTCCGCAGGCTCCGACGCAGCGTATGTCCTTTAGAGTAAACATTCCGTCCTCTGACGTCTCGCCTGTCTTTATGCCCAATTCCTCTTCGATGTCGCGGAGTATTTCCTCCGCCCCTTTTACGAAACAGGCGGTACCCATGCATACGCTGACAACATGCTCCCCCTGGGGAACCATGCTGAAATAGGAATAAAAGCTGGCAACCCCAAAAACCTCAGCAGCCGGCATGTCCAGCTTTCGCGCCACAAAGGTCTGCACCTCCATGGGAAGGTATCCGAAAATGCTCTGCGCCTTGTGAAGAACCGAAATCAAGGATCCCTTTTTCTCCTCTATGCCTTCAATGTAGTTTCCCAATTCAGCATATTTTTCCTTTGGAAGATTTTTTGCACTGTAGGTCAATGCCTGCGCTTCCTTCTTTTTCATGCATTATCACCCTCTTTTCAAATTTTCAGCGCCCATGTATATTGTTGAATCGTCAATATCCGCAAAAAGGCGCCGGATTTTGTGTTCTCTCTATTTATTCCCGTCCCTGCCACTGCATAATCAAAATACGGCAAGCTTTGGATTTTAAAATCAATTCTCTTTTTCAGTTTTTCTTTTTTATCAACGAATCCGTTTTTAACTGTAAAATGTTTACAATATTATTGACATTATTTTATCAATCGTGTACTATAGAGACGTCCAAGGAATATAAGGCCTTTACTCCCTGGTTTTGGCCTTCGGTTCCCGACTTTATTGTATTTTTTGTCGCATTGTCTTTTAGGAGACAAAAAAGCACCGGCCCTTTTTGACAAGGGTCGGTGCTTTTTTAATTATTTTTTTTCATCTATTTTTCTTTTATTGCTTCCTTTGCCTTAGCAGCTATGTTTTCAGGAGTGAATCCGAATTTTTCCATAAGCAACGGCGCCGGAGCCGACGCCCCGAACCCTTCCATGGCTATGATTTTTCCGCTCTTTCCTGCGTACTTATGCCATCCAACCGGGCTTCCCGCCTCTACAGCCACTACCGGAAGGCCCTCTGGCAAAACGCTTTCCCTGTAGGCCTTTGTCTGCTCATCAAATATTTCCCAGGAAATAAAGCTGACCACCCTTGCGTCTATTCCATCCTTGTCCAGGAGCTTGGCGGCTTCAAGAAGGAGGGACACTTCCGAACCGCTGGCGGCGAGCACTACATCGGGCGTCTCTTTAGATTCCTTCCTAAGCACATGGGCACCCATGTATGCCGCTTTGCCTACGCCCTCGAGAAGCGGCAGGTTCTGCCTGGAAAGGACTATGGCTGAAGGTCCTTCTGTGTATTCGAGCGCCTGTATCCAGGATATGACGGTTTCCTTTGCATCCGCGGGTCTGAAAACCTTCAGGCCCGGGATCGACCTCATCGATGCGAGGTGCTCTATTGGCTGGTGGGTCGGTCCGTCCTCGCCGACTCCTATGCTGTCATGCGTATAAACATAAATCACTTGCTGCTTCATCAGCGCCGAAAGCCTTACCGCCGGCTTCATGTAGTCGAAGAAAACAAGAAATGTGGACCCGAAGACCCTGCATCCACCGTGAAGGGAAATGCCGTTTAGGATTCCGCCCATTGCGTGTTCCCTTATTCCAAAATTGATGTTCGCGCCTTCCGGAGAGTCCTTTTGGAAGTCCCCTTTTCCTGCAAGGCGAGTTTTTGTAGATGCGTTTAGGTCTGCCGACCCTCCCATGAAGTTTTCTATATGCTCGGACAAAAGATTTAAAACCCTGCCGCCGCTTGCGCGTGTCGCTTCGGATTTCTTTTCAAATGTCCAAAGCCTCTTGTCGCGCGAGGCGCCTTCGGGAAGGCTTTTGTCGTGCCAAGCCTTCCATTTTTCTGCCTTGTCGGGATACTTTTCGGCATATTTTTCAAACAGGGCGTACCATTGGTCTCTTTCCTTTTCCTTTTCGGCCCTTATGCTTCGCATGTTCTCTTGCACATCTTCAGGAACCGTAAAGGCGGGATATTCCCATCCCTCGGACTTCCTCATGAGTGATATTTCGTCTTCTCCAAGCGGAGAACCGTGAACCCCGGAGGTTCCCGCCTTGCCCGGGCTTCCGTATCCTATGACAGTTTTGACCATCAGAATCGAAGGTTTCTCCGTCTCTTGTCTGGCGGCATCTATCGCCTCCGCTATGGCTTCGGGGTCGTTTCCGCCCGAAACCCTTATAACCTGCCATCCGTAGGCTTCAAAACGCTTGCCTGTGTCCTCTGTGAATGCTATGTCGGTCTTTCCGTCGATTGTGATTCCGTTGTCGTCATATATTGCTATAAGCTTTCCTAGTCCCTGATGGCCCGCAAGCGACGCCGCTTCCGCCGAAATGCCTTCCATAAGGTCTCCGTCTCCAGCAAGCACATAGGTGAAGTGGTCGACCGGCTTGATGTCGCCTGTATTGAATTCAGCCGCAAGCCTTTTCTCGGCTATTGCCATTCCTACGGCGTTTGCAAAACCCTGTCCAAGAGGGCCTGTGGTGGTTTCTACTCCCGGAGTGTGTCCGTATTCGGGATGCCCCGGTGTCTTGCTGCCCCATTGCCTGAAGTTCATTAGGTCGTCCATTGAAAGGTCGTAGCCAAACAGGTGAAGCAGCGTATAAAGAAGCATGGAGCCGTGGCCGGCCGACAGCACGAATCGGTCCCTGTCGGGCCATGCAGGGTCTTTTCCGCACCCCTTGAGGAATCGTCCCCAAAGCGCAAAAGCAGCCGCGGCAGCGCCCATGGGCAGACCGGGATGTCCCGAGTTTGCCTTTTGCACTCCTTCAGCCGATATGAATCTGATTGTCTTGATTGTTCTCTCTTCCAAATTATTCATTATTCCCTCCGAATCTATTTACGTTTTCGATTTTGTCTTACTACATTATAACAGAAAAAATTTGCAAGATAAGTTGATTTCAAGTCCTTTATGCATTTCATCAATATTTTTGCCGCCCCAAATGCAATATAAAGGAAAAATTACAATTATGTATAATTTCAACACCCGGACCGTATTTGTGGTAAACTCATATTGAACGGCTTACATAGTAATTTAATCAACAAGCAGGGAGGAAACATGTCATGAAAAAACCCGTCGTTTTAATGATACTTGACGGTTACGGATTGAGCGGCAATCCAAAAGGAAATGCTGTCCTTGCGGCCGAAACGCCAAACATGGACAGGCTTTCAAGCGACTGGCCAACGTCCAGACTTCAGGCCAGCGGATCCTACGTGGGGCTTCCGGAAGGGCAAATGGGCAATTCCGAAGTGGGGCATCTGAACATAGGAGCCGGAAGAATCGTTTACCAGGAACTCACGCGCATAACAAACGAAATTGAAAACGGAAAATTCTACAGCAATTTCGCATTCATGCAATCCGTTTCAAATGCAATGAAAAACGACAGCTCCCTTCATCTTTGGGGACTGCTTTCAGACGGCGGAGTACACAGCCACATAAATCACCTTTTCGCTCTCCTCAAGCTTGCGCGAAACGCGGGCCTGAAAAAAGTCTATGTCCATGCATTTCTGGACGGGCGAGACACGGCTCCAAAGGCGGCTAAGGCTTTCATAAAATCGCTCGAGGACCGCATGGAGCGCCTTGGGACAGGCAAAATAGCGAGCGTTTCGGGACGCTACTACGCCATGGACCGGGACAACAGATGGGAAAGGATACAATTGGCATACGACGCTATGGCAATTGGGCAGGGCAATGAATATGAAAGCGCTTCAAAAGCTCTCGAGGCCGCCTACAAGAGAGGCGAAACCGACGAGTTCGTAAGGCCGTCCGTGATTCTCGAGGGCGGAAAACCCGTGGCGACAGTGAAAGAGAACGACTCGGTAATAATGTTCAATTTCAGGCCTGACAGGGCAAGACAGATAACACGGGCATTCACAGACGAAAATTCAAACATCGTACGCAAGAAGGGATTTTTCCCGCTGAATTATGTGTGCCTGACCCAATACGACCAGACAATGCCGGGCGTTAAAGTGGCATACGAGCCCCAATCCCTTAAAAACACTATGGGGGAATATCTTTCGGAATGCGGCCTCAAGCAGCTCCGAATAGCGGAAACGGAAAAATACGCCCACGTAACCTTTTTCTTCAATGGCGGGAGAGAAGAACCTTTCCCGGGCGAAAAGAGGATTCTAGTTCCTTCGCCAAAGGTTGCCACTTACGATCTCCAGCCTGAAATGAGCGCTTTTGAAGTATGCAAAAACCTTGTGCGAGAAATAAAGGCCGGGTCGCACGATTTCATACTTGTCAATTTCGCAAATCCCGACATGGTGGGCCATTCCGGGGTTTTCGAGGCGACGGTTAGGGCCGTCGAAACAGTTGACGAATGCGCAGGAAAAGTTTCGGACGCTGTTCTGGGAGAGGGCGGAATACTGTTCATAACTGCCGACCACGGAAACGCGGACGAAATGCTGGATCCTGGCGGCAATGTAATGACTGCCCACTCTCTGAATCCCGTACCGGTTGTTTTGCTCGGAGCTGGCAAAGACATTTCGCTTAGGGAAGGAAAGCTATCTGACATAGCCCCTACTCTTCTTGAGCTTATGGGTCTTGAAAAGCCAACTGAAATGGGCGGAAACTCACTTATCAAAAAATAAAAAGAACAGAATCGGTTCCGCCGATTCTGTTCTTTTTCGCTTTGCTCTTATTAAAGGCGCCTCTTTAATCCTGCTTGCCTATGAAGGGCACATACTCCTGGTCCTTTAAAGAAATATGGTCTATTATCCAGTCAATCATAAAATTCATTATCTCCATGGCCAGGAATACATCGTCGGTCCGCTCGTTTATTCGGGCTTGGTAGGCCTGGGCCTTTTCCTGAAAAGCGCGGTGGATTGTTTTATGTTCGAGATATCCCTCAAAACCCGCCCTCTCCATCATGCCCTCTTCCGTGTCAAAATGGATTTTCGCATAGTCCAAAAGCTCCTCCGCCGCTGCCGCTATGCCTATGTTGAGCCTTTCGGGATCGCCGTTTTTAGCCTCATAGAGCTTGTCGGCTATTTCAAAAAGCCTTTTATGCTGCTTGTCTATTTCTTCTATACCCGTTTCCATTTTGCTGCTCCACGAAACCAGCATACTGCTCACCCCCGCCTGACGAGTCTATATTCCAAATGAATTTTCATCTCTTTCCCTGTAGTGGGAAACATCTCCAAACTTGAGTATCTCATAGCCCGAATCGTCGAACCTTATATGGCTCACGCTGGTCGGCCTTATTACCGGCTCCTCCCATACCTGATTGATTCGGAGGTCCATGTAATGTCCCATAAGCAGCTTCAGAATGGCGCCGTGTATAACCATGGCAACCTTTTTGCCCCTGTTCTTCGCGAGTATTTTTTCGGCCGCACCGACCACGCGGGCCTTGGCCTCGGTGAATGTTTCTCCTCCCTGGGCCCGGAATGTCTCCGGCGAGAACCTGAAGGCGTCGAAAGCTTCGGGCTCATCTTCCTTCAGCCGCATGAACTCAAGGCCCTCCCACTCTCCAAAATGGATTTCCTTAAGCTCGTCGAGCCGTATTATTTCTATTTGCCTTTGGCCCCTGAGTATCTTGGCTGTCTCAAAAGCCCTGTCGAGTGTGCTGGTGTAGATGACATCTATTTGGCAGTCCCTGTATGCCTCGGAAAGCCATCTGGCCTGCTTTTGTCCCAATTCCGTCAAAGGCGAATCCATATTGCCCTGGATCCTCTTTTCAAGATTCCATTTTGTTTGTCCGTGCCTTATAAGATATAAATCAGTCATTTGAATCCTTTCCTTTCCCTCAGGCGCCGAATGGCATCCATTGTGCTTTCATCCTTCTCTTCAAGTGCCTGGCCGCGCCCAGATTGCCGGTTCGTCCAACCGCATCGTTTATTTTTATCCAGTTTCCATATTTATTGTTGTCGGCAGCTTGACTATCGACTTCGTGTATATGAGTCGTCTCAAGCCTGCAAACCCCATTCTCGGCGACAAGATTTCCGCCAAGTGTGGTTTCAATCTCAGAAGCTGCAAGCATTTCATCAAACCATTCCCGACTTGCTTCGTGCAGTATACCGCCCGATTGGTCCGCAAGAACTGTTCCCGCTCCGTAGTTTGCAAAAATGCGGTTATGTTTTTTTTGCACCGAATCCGACAGAAGCCAATCCAGTACGGGCTCCGTATTCTCTACCGCAAGCGGAGCAAGGTCCCTGTCGCATAGGTCCTGCCATCTTATTCCCGTAAGAGCGTAGTGCTGCTTCATCTCCTCTTCGGGTTCCTCGCCCAAAACTGCAGTCCCCTCCTCGGGAACGGCAACAAATGTTATTGCCCTCCTGTATACCGGGCTGTCCGCAAAATTTCTGGCAAATCGCTTGGGCATGAGCCTTATCCTGAGTCCCGTTTCCTCAAAAGCCTCCCTGTGGGCCGTTTCCTCGGGGGTTTCTCCATTCTCAATTCCGCCACCGGGGAGTCCCCACACAAAAATGCCTTTTTGCTTAATATGGTGCTCAAGCATGACATAGCGTCCGTTTTCTATTATAAACAATTGAACCCTTGTGTCTCTTTTCGGCAGCATCTAAGCCTATCCTCTCCCCGACCTGCTTACATTTATGAATGCAAGCAGTGCAAATGCCAATGCGAACCCGGACCCCATGTATCCCACATAGGGATGCACGGCGCTTCCGAAGCGGCCCAAAAGGCTTGCAACCACCGCAAGCACAATCAGCCCTATTATGTTCTGTTTCTGTTTTTTATCCATTTTATCTCCTCCCGTCCCACGCCTCTTTGCTTATATTATACACTATTGGGCCAGATATGCTTGCCAAACCTGTAATGTAAGTCCAACAGATGGGTATATAATGGAAGAATAATCAATAGCAAAGGAGGTTTCAATGAAAACATTCACATTGATAATAGGAGGAACCCAGGGAGAGGGAATAGTAAGCGCCGGATCGATACTTGCAAAAGCTTTTTCCCGCAGCGGATATTACACCTATACGCACCGCACTTTCGCATCCCGCATAAAGGGCGGGCATACCCGCTCCAGAATCGAGATAACCCCATACAAAAACGCCGCGGCGGGGACCTCGGCCAATTTGATTGTGGCTTTTGACAAAAAGACTGCGGAAACCTGTTTTGATTTTTCTCCGCAAGGCTGCATTATAGTTGCCGATGAAAAACTAGGCACAATGCCTAAAGGACCTGCCTGCCATCCCGAAAATATTTTCCTTCCGTTTTCAGAAGCATCGGCAAAAGCCGGAAACAAACTGGCCAAGACAACGGCTGCCTTGGGTTTTTTATGCCGTTTGCTAAAGATGAACGAAGATCTCTTCAGAGAACTCTTAGCCGAAAAATACAAGAAGAAGGGCGGCTCGGTCCTGCAGTCCAATCTGGACGCCTTCAGCGCCGGAGTTGACATGGCAGAAATGCCTTTCTTCAAAAAATATGAAAACTTCAAACTCGATACAGTTCCTTCAGTTAAAAGACCAGTGATGACGGGCAACTACGCCCTTGCGCTCGGAGCCTTGGCCGGAGGATGCAGATTCATTTCCGCCTACCCCATAACGCCCGCATCAGAGATAATGGAATACATGTCTGCAAAGCTGCCCGCAATGGGAGGGCTGATGGTGCAGACTGAGGATGAAATAGCAGCGGTAACGATGGCCATAGGAGCATCTTATGGAGGAGTGCGAAGCATGACCAGCACCTCGGGACCGGGCCTTTCTCTCATGATGGAAGGCATGGGATTGGCGGCAATGGCAGAAATTCCGCTCGTGGTAATCGACTCCCAAAGGGTGGGCCCAAGCACAGGCCTGCCTACCAAGGTTGAGCAAAGCGATTTTGATACGGCGCTGTGCGGGGGCCACGGAGAATATCCTTCCATAACCCTATCTCCCTACAGCCTCGAGACATGCTTCTCGCTTACGCGGAAAGCCTTTGACCTGGCCGATCAATTTTCATGCCCTGTATTTGTAATGAGCGACCTTGCGCTCGGCCTATTTCCCCAAACCGTCGATTCTTTTGAATCCCTTGCAAAAGACCCCTCCGGGGAAAATTCTGCCCCCGGGGACCTGGGCGAGGGACCATATTTTATGCGCTACGGAGAAAACTGCAAAGTGCGTCCGGCCCCGGGCACACCGGGCGGCATACATTACACCACGGGGCTCGAGCACGGGCCTCTGGGAGCACCCGACAACAGTCCCGAAAACAGGATTGGCATGATGAAACGCAGGATGGAAAAATTCGATTCTCTTTCAAAAGACCCTGGCATAGCCCTGGAAAAAACGTCCGGACACCTTTTGGTTATTGCAACAGGTTCGGTCTACGGCATCTGCCAAAAAGCGCTTTTAGGCCTCGGCGGAGAAGCCGTTCTCGGCGCCCTGCACAGGCTCAAGCCCTTTCCCAAAGAACAACTCTCGGCTTTGTCTGAAAGTTTCGATTCCATTCTTGTCGTCGAATACAACTACGGAGGCCAGATTTACGAGCTTTTGAAGAAAAACATACAGCCTGAGAGTCTTGGCAAGCTGCACAGCCTAATTAAATTCAGCGGCGAGCCCTTTACCCTGTTTGAAATAACGAACAAAGCAAAGGAGTTGATGTAAGTGGCCATTATTGATGCATACACGAACGAAGTTGAACAGACATGGTGCCCGGGATGCGGACACTATTCAGTGCTCAGGGCCCTCAAGATAGCCTTGGCGCGGCTTGAAATACAAAACCACCAGGCGGCAATAGTCTCTGGCATAGGCTGCTCGGGCCGCATAGGAGGCTACACCAAGGCCTACGGCTTCCACGGCATACATGGAAGAAGCCTTCCGGTGGCACAGGGAATAAAACTAGCCAACAAAAAGCTGACAGTTATTGCCGCAGGAGGCGACGGGGACGGATTCGCGATAGGCACAGGGCACGCTATGCACGCAATAAAGCGCAACATAGACATCACCTATCTGCTTATGAACAACCAGGTCTACGGGCTTACAAAAGGTCACACCTCGCCGCTCAGCGATTTGAACTTTGTAAGCAAAAGCACTCCTCTGGGGCAGGTTGAAGACCCACTTAGACCCTCCCTTCTGGCTCTGTCGGCGGGTGGGGGATTTATAGCCCAGGGCTTTTCGGGAAAGCAGGAAGAACTTATAGAACTAATAATGAAAGGGATACTCCACAAGGGCTTTTCCCTAATAAACATATTCAGCCCCTGCGTGACCTTCAATCCCGGCAAAGGCTACGCATGGCTTCGGGAAAACCTCGTCTCGCTCGGCGAAGACCACGACAAAAAGGACTACAAAGGAGCCTTCGGGGCTTTCCTTGAAACAAGCGGCCTATTCACCGGGCTTCTGTATGAGAACGACGCCCCCGACTACCAGTCCCGAATACCGCTAGTAAGCGAAACCCCATTGACGGATTTGGACATAAAAAACACCCGCTTTCTGGACGGGCTGATCGAGGAATTCATCTAGGGCATAACTTTCGATATGAAGCAGATAACATATGACAGATATGAGGAAAAACAAAAACTGATTCAAGATATGATGAAACATGCAAATCAATCCAATGTTTTTCGCTCTTTTATTTGAGCTTTGCCTAAAATTCCGCCCCTGTTTCCACTTACTCAAAGTGGAAACAGGGGCGGAATTTTAGAGTTAAGGCTTTATCCTGACTTCCCTTGCGCTTTTGAGGTCAAGATATGTATCCTTACTGTTCTCTGCGATTATTCTGTCAATTCTTTCATAGTCTTCAAGCAAGGACTTTAGCCCTTGGCTTATTTTGTCTTCGTTTGCAATGACGGGAACAAAATGCTTTACAACCCTTTTTATGTTTGGTCCGAAAACCTTTGTCATTCCCACCTGCACATTATTCTTGCTCAAGAGGTCGACAATCCCCTTGGCCTTCCTGGGGTCGGCGTGGATTTCCTCTTCCTCTTCCCCGGTGGTGTTTCTTACCGTTTCTACAAACCGGCAGGCGCTTCCGTCCATTTCATATATATCGTATTGTTTTGCATCTCCAAAATGGCATGAAGCAAATTTTTCTCCGTCGTTTGTAGCGCAGGCTATTATCATCATATCCACTCACCTCTCGATTATTGTTGTTTTTTAATTCCGGGAGCCTCTTTTCCATGTGTCCCCACTCAACAATATATACCCCCGCGAGGTAATTTGTCAAACCATTCTCCTGTCCCGCTGCCTTTAGAGGCAAAAGCTGGGGGTAGATAATCAAATAAAATTAGTCATAATGCGTACCGTTGCGATCTTAATCTCAGATAAATCCATTTTCCCATACACGTTTAAGTTGATTTTATACAAACAATGCCCCTTCAAAATTGACCATTGTCGATTTTTCCAGCAAACGGTATACTGATGAAAAACCATAGAAGGGAGACAAGCCGTGAACATTCAAATATTCGGAAAGAAAAAATGCTTCGAAACAAAAAAAGCGGAGCGCTTCTTCAAGGAGCGCCGCATAAAATTCCAGAAAATCGATCTAATAGAAAAGGGAATCAGCCCCGGAGAGCTCAAGTCGGTGTCCCAGAGCGCGGGCGTCAAAAACCTAATAGATGAAAACTCGCCGTATTGCCAAGAAAGCGGAATTAAAGACGCCCAAACCACCGCCGAAATGCACGATGTTCTGGTCGACTACACCGAGATACTCAAGACCCCCATAGTCAGAAACGGCAAAAAGGCAACAGTGGGCTACATGCCGGAAGTTTGGAAAACATGGGAATAGCTCATTGCGGCAATCAGCCGAATATCAGGCTTCTGCCTCTATGCCTCACAAAATATTCCTCTTTGGGCTTTTGCCTTCAAAGGGGATTTTTAAACTTATATTTCCTTTTAAGACAAGCGCTACTTGAGTTCTTGCCCGTCGATGTATACAGCTGTGCTCATTTCCGTCTCTCCCTTCATTCACTCTCCGTCAAAACAGAGCGTCAACGGGCATCGTTTTGTCCAACAAACTCGTCCGAGCATATTTCTTCACATACCGCTGCTTGCTTTTTTCTTTCCAATTGGCACCTTTACCCTCGAATAGCTGAGTGTCCCTGAAACGGGGCAGGTCAATCCCCACTCCCTTTTCCCCTTATAGCGAAAATCGGCATGATTTGACCCTGCACAAAATCCTTTTCCATCCCCTCGTATGTCGACTCTGCAAAAACAGAATTTATCTAAGTTGCCAGACATCTTTACTTTATGAACCTTCTGTAGTCGTCGTCAAATTCGAGATTGTAAATTGAATTAATTTCAATCATGAAACAGTAGAATGTTCAGCCTGAATTATTTAAACTTATGTGTGTTATTTGTCAAAATCCTCTTCTGGACATTAAATGCCTTCGTAAAATATTCATCGATGCAGAAAACTGTTTATCCATATCCAAGAGCAAATAATTTATTGACAGAAAATTTAATTAAATTATTGAATAAATACTTGAATCGTGTTATAATTACCCAAAGTTTATAACTTTATAACTTTATAATGTTAACTCTATCGATAGGAGGATAATAATGGCATTATACGAAAGGATCTTCAGTGATGTCTTGCATAAAATAAAAACCGGATACTACCCGGTTGGCGAACTTTTGCCGCCTGAAAGCGAGATGGAGCAGATTTACTCTGTAAGCCGAGCACCTGTAAGGCAGGCTCTCGCAAAACTTGAGAATCTAAATATCATAAAACGGGAAAGAGGGAAAGGTACCAAAGTTTTAGGAAGTGAAATGACCCATTACAAAATGACGCTAAGCGGATTCGGAGATCAGCTTGCAAGCGAACGAAACGATGTAGTCGTTCACACAATCTCTGTAGATACTATCGAAGCCGGTGCGAAGATTTCAGACATCTTGCAGATTCCTGAAAAAACTCAGATGGTAAAGACTACCCGCATTAGAAAAGTCCGCAACGAACCTGTTTTTTTTCTAAATCACTATTGTCATCTGATTAATCGTGATGGGGTTGAGGAAGAAGGCGATATAGCCTCTATGCGTTATCTTCTTATCGACAAGTTCGGGCTCGACATTGCATACGTCGAGGAAAGACTGATGGCGGTCATCCCTGAAAAAAAAGTTGCCTCAGCGATGAATCTGCAGGAAAACCATCCTGTGCTTGAAGTCATGCGAACATCCTATGACAAAAACCACCATCCGCTCGAGTATACCGAATACTATGTGAAAAGTGACAACTGGCACTACAAAGTTTTATATGGGCAAAGCGAAAAAGATATTTATGTATAAATGGCAAGGAGGATTTCATGAAAATTAGAACTGAAGAAAGAGACCATGCGAAATATTTTCGCAATATCGTGGCAGTGATTTTCCTGTTTATTACAATCCTGACCATAGCGCAGGTAGGGTTCAGATTTGTTTTGAACAAGCCCTTGGTTTGGAGCGAAGAATTGGTCAGGTTTTTGCTTATATGGATGACAATGCTAGGGGCTGCAGTAATCAGCTATGACGACCGGCATCTGTCGGTACAGAGCCTGGTTGACGTATTGCCGTCTACCCCGAAATTTATTCTGTATACACTAAGACAAATTGCAATTGTGGCATTTTCAGCCATCCTTATCGCAACAAGCACAGAAATGATAAAGATATCCCATTTGGATGCTTCCGGAGCACTTCACATCCCATTTTCATTCTGGCGCGTAGCGCCATGCGTAGGCGCTTTTTTTATTATCATTTTTACCGTAATAAGATATTTCAAGGACTTGAAAAGTTTTAAGGAAGGTAAGTACGGCAAAACGAAGGAGGACATACAATTATGATTCTTTGGATATTTTTGGGCCTGATTACTCTGATACTTCTCGGAATGCCCGCCTCGTTCTCCCTCGGGATTGTTTCTCTCGTTTATTTGTCCATAAACGGAATCAACCTCTCGATGATAGCCCAAAGCATGTCTAGGGGCGTCAATTCATTTACTATGCTGGCAATACCGTTTTTCTTTCTGGCTGGCGAATTGATGAACACCAGCGGAGTAACTAAGCGTATCATCGCCATGTCGAAGGTAATGGTTGGCCATCTAAAAGGCGGTCTTGCCCAGGCCAATATAGTCGCAAGCATAATATTCGCAGGAATCTCGGGGTCGGCGACAGCCGATACGGCTGCTCTTGGTTCCGTTCTTATACCTGCCATGGAAAAAGAAGGTTACGATAAAGATTTCGCGGCTGCAATTACGGTGGCTTCATCGATTGTAGGACCTATCATCCCTCCCAGCATCACCTTGGTCATTTATGGGATCGTTGCCCAGCAACCTATTGGCAAACTTTTAGTTGCAGGCTTGATACCAGGATTATTAGTGGGACTTTCGCTAATCATATACACATATTTCTATGCCAAGAAAAAGGACTATCCGAGTCACCCGAGAGCAACTTTCCCCGAAGTAAAAACAGCTTTCTCAAAAGGTATAAGCGCACTTGTAATGCCTCTTATAATCATAGGAGGCGTAATGAGTGGTATCTTCACTCCGACAGAATCTGCAGCAATGGCCGTTCTATATGGGTTTATAGTAGGATTTTTTCTTTATAAGAACATCACAATACACAATTTTTTCGGTACACTCAAAAGTGTCGGACTGGCCAGTGTAAATACGCTTTTCATACTCTCTACAGCAACCATATTTTCATGGGTAATGACTATGGCTCGAGTTCCTGATTACGTGGTGGATTTGATGTTTGAAATTTCAACAAACAACATTGTGCTCACAGGACTTTTGGTTGTTGTTCTATTGATTGTCGGTCTCTTCATGCTTCCGTCGCAGGCCTTGATTGTGCTGACACCGATTTTCGTGCCGGTGGCGATTAAGATTGGGATTGACCCAATCCACTTTGGTATCATAATGGTTCTCACACTGGTTTTCGGTGGTTGCACGCCACCCGTGGGCATGATGCTTTATGTGGCCTCGGATATTTCGGATCTGCCTTTTGCAAAACTGGTCAAGGCTATTTTACCAATGTATATCCCAATAGTTATAGCTATTATACTGGTTACCTTCTTCCCGCAGATAAGCTTATTCCTTCCGAATTTGCTTTTCTAACAGATGGTGTCGCAATAAGCGAACCTTCTACTAATATAAATTTCAGTTGACGATATTTTAAATAAACTTATGAAAACGAGGTGGAATGGATTGAAGAAAAAATTTGAATTGGACCGCATGACGTGGAAAGAAATCGAGGCGGCTTTTGCCGAGAATCCGGTTGTTTTCGTACCATTCGGTTCCATGGAAGAACACGGGCCCCACTCTGTAACAGGAGACTATCTTGCGGCTCACGAGATTGCAAGACGGGCTGCCGAAAGGTCCGAGTCATACTGCACTCCCGTAATACCATTTGGCTACTCGGAATACTTCAGGGGCTTCCCCGGAACTATTTCCTTGTCTCCGCAAACAATCAAGTCCGTGGCTGGCGACATCATCCAAAGTCTCATAGAGCACGGGATCGAAAAAATCATACTTGTAAACGGACATTTCGGCAATGGCTCTCTGCTTGACCAAGTAGCCAGAAGCTACAAGAGAGAAAAAGGCATAATGATTGGCAAGATTGACCTATGGCAGTCAATAAGCCGAGAATTCAAGAACGAACTTTACGGAGAAGGCATCAACCCTTCTGGACACGGAGGAGAACCCCTGACATCCGTAATGCAGTACATCGCCCCGGATGATTCAAGACCTGACCTCATTGAAGCTTCACCTGTCAAAGAAAAATGGGGCGACTTCGATATTACCCATATCTCACGGGTTGGAATAGACGACGTCGAGGTTTCGATGTACTTCGACATGGAGGACTTGACCGAAGTAGGCATACTTGGAAACCCCAGTGTCAGTTCTCCAGAAATCGGCGAAAAAATTGTAAATCGATTGGCGGATTATTGTGTGATCTTTGCAGAAAAAATGAAGACTGCAGAGACACTGATAAATAAAAAATAGAAATTGGAGGGAAAATCACTATGACAAAAAAAATGACAAGAATCGTAGTATTAATGATGGTATTGGCCTTGGTTTTCGCAGGATGCTCCAAGCCGGCTGAGGAAACTGCGGCACCTGAAGAAACTGCACCCGTTGCCGAAAAAATCACAATCAGCTACAGCACGTGGGCAAGCGACGGAGAAGCCGCCTATGAGGGAATGGAAAAGTTCAAGGAAATAGTTGAAACCGAATCGGACGGAAACATCACTGTCAACCTCTTCCCGGCAAACCAGCTTGGAAAAACAGAAGAGCAGCTCGAGCAGCTCGCGCTCAACACAATCCAACTGATGTCAAGCGGAAACCCGGGAATCAAGGAACTTGAATACCTGGCTCTTCCCTATCTCATGGACTCTATGGATGAATGGACAACAGTCCTCAATTCCAAAATCGGCCAAAAGTGGAACGAGCAGCTTCTCGAGGCAAAAGGCATTGTAAACATTGGCTTCCTTCCAAGAAGCCCAAGAATTGTATCCGTAAATGAAGAAATCAATACACCCGCAGACTTTGCCGGTTTGAAACTAAGAGTTCCTGAAAGAGACTACTATGTCGAAACATTCAAGGCATTTGGGGCCAACCCCACACCGATGGATTTTGGCGAAGTATACTCGGCCCTTCAAACAGGAGTCGTAAGCGGACAAGAAAACCCCATAGAAACAATCTACGCGGCAGGATTCCACGAAATTCAGGACTACCTGATAATCACAAACCACATCGTCAAGCCGGCTTTCGTATCAACAAACAAGCAGTTCCTAGACAGCCTGTCTCCGGAATACAAAGAATTGATTTTGAAGGCTGTTGACGAAGGCAGAAAATACGCTGAAGAAATCATGAACAAGCAGGGAGCTGACTTTGAAGCTAAAATGGAAGAAGCCGGAATGACAATCATCAGACCCGACCTGGCGCCATTTGTAGAAGTGACTCAAGGAGTCCGCGACACCCTCGGAACAAGCGTATGGGGCGAAGAAGACTACCAAGCCATTCTTGAAATGACTAAATAACAAATGTTAGAGCCAAGTTTAAACTTGGCTCTTTTCATCTTAATTAGTTGATGAGGAGACTGTAAAATGGATATAAACAAATGCGTTTCGGCAATAATTGACGAGGCGGTTGATTTCCGCAGGAGGCTCCATCAAAACCCGGAGCTTAGCCAAAAGGAATACGAGACGACAAAACTGATTGAGGCGGAGCTTTCCAAGCGAGGAATTAAAAGCTCTCGCCAAGGCCTTGAAACAGGAATCATTGGAACAATCGAAGGAAAGAATCCCGGGAAAACATTAGTTTTAAGGGCCGATATAGACGCACTGCCCGTAAGCGAAGGAACTAATCTTGGATTCAAATCCCAAAACCCCGGCATAGCCCACGCCTGCGGACATGACATTCACGCATCCGTATTGCTAGGAACAGCCATGGTTCTTTCGGATATGACAGACAAATTAAGCGGAAGGGTGAAATTCATTTTTCAGCCCGCAGAAGAGACAATGCATGGAGCGCGCTCAGTCATAGCATCCGGCGCCCTAAAAAATGCAGACGCAATAATCGGCTGCCACTGCTGGCCCGACATACCCGCCGGAACAATAGGGACAAGGCGTGGCCCGCTTATGGCGGCCTCGGACAAGGTGACCCTCACCGTCAAGGGAAAAGGCGGACACGCAGCTCATCCCCACAAGTGCGTAGACCCAATAGTGGTTTCTGCGTATTTGATTACCCAAATTCAAACCATAATCTCCCGCACCCTTGGGCCCTTGGATTCAAACGTGATTACATTCGGTCAAATTCAAGGCGGAACTGCTCCAAACATCATACCGAATGAAGTCGTTTTAAAGGGAACAATTCGCTCTGTTAACCCCGAATCCAGGGAAAACATTCATAGTCAAATAAAAAAAATGGTAGAAGGCAGCGCAATAGCCATGAACGCCGCTTGCAGCGTCGCGATAGAAAAAGGCACACCCCCCGTAATCAGCGATGACGGCATGCTTGACATAATAGAAGAAGCGACATGCAAGACAATAGGCAAGAATAATTTGATAAACCTCGCACTGCCCTCAATGGGATCGGAGGACTTCGCTTTTTATATGGAAAGAATCCCCGGTGCCTTCTTTAGAATAGGAACCGCAAATGAAGACCCTGCAACGCAGCTCCCCCTCCACAATTCGGGAATCGTATTCGACGAGGCCGCAATAGAAACGGGAATAAAAGTAATGTGCCAAGCGGCGCTAGACTACCTTTAAAAGTTAAGAGCAGATGACCAATGCGTGGAAAAAGCCTCAATACAAAACCGTTTTCCTGCGGCAAGCTTCAATTGATTTTCAACGGCAAAAGGCCCGGCAGTTTTTTATCTGCCGGGCCTTTTTTGCGATTCACTTTTTAGCGTCCATCTGCTTTTCATTTCTATAGCTCAAAATACTCGACCCTGTTTCTGCCGTTTCTTTTCGCCTCATACATTGCGTCATCCAGGGCCCTTGCAAACTCGTCGAAATCGAGGCCTGGCTTATAGCTTCCCACACCGAAACTGGCTGTTATGGAAATGCCTCCGTCAAAACTGTGCGATTCTATTGCTTCGCGTATTTTTTCGGCGATGCATACTCCGTCTCTCAGCGATGTCTCCGGGGATACTATCATGAACTCTTCCCCTCCCCATCTTCCGATGCTGTCGGCACCTCTTATGAGGCCCTGGCACAAGTCCGAAACGCCTTTCAGCACAAGATCGCCTGCCGTATGTCCATGATTGTCGTTTATTTGCTTGAAATTGTCTATGTCGAAGAAAATGACAGTCAATTTTTTGCCGTATCTTTCCGATTGCAGTATTTCATACTTCAATATTTCATCCAGCTTGTACCTGTTGTACAAGCCGGTAAGTTTGTCCATTATAGACAATTGCTTGAGTTCCTCGTTAAGCCTCTCTATCTCCTTTTGGTACTTGACCCTTTCAGTGACATCGTAGCTTGATCCGGCGACCTCGACTATTTTCCCTTCAATTTCCACCGGTGAAAGGATGGTCTCAAACCAAACATCGTCGAAATTCACCTCGTATTGCACAACTTCTCCGCCAAAAGCCTTTTCAAAATGCTCCAATGCAGGCCTGCTGGCCTCTTTGCCGAAAATCTCTTCAACCGTCTTTCCAAAAATGACTTCAGTGGTCAAGCCGAATTTCTTTGGAATAGGCCCTTCGTTCAAAAGGTATATTATTTGCCCGGACTCGTTCTTTTTTAGTCGGAAAATATTGTTCTTTATGTTGTTCAAAGTAAATGCATAGTTTGAAAGAATGCTCTTGTCCCCTACAGGTACTTTTTTTTCTGTCATCTCAGTCCCCTCTTTATGCAAATATTGTTGCCCGCGGGCTTATAAATAATAAACGGCATTTTCAAAGAAAACTTGTATGGAAAAGCCTTTCTTTCACTAACAGTATATACTTGCCGCGAATATATTTACAACAGCTTATTTCTAGCCTTTTACGGTGCGTCAGGTTTTAGCCCGCTTCAGATCTTTCTGCTGTCGTATGCCCAGTGCAAAAGGGCCTGCCTCTGCTTTTTCCTGCAATCGAGCAAAAGCGGGGGGCAGTTCTTCCTTATGGCCCCTTCATGCCTTCTAATTGCCTTCCATCTCTTTATCTGCCTTGCGTCCTCAAGAGGAATCCTTCTTCCGTAATAATACCTGCAGTACCACTGGAACCACCCTCTTGGGTCCTCGGGATGAATCCAGCCCTTTTTAAGCCATTCGGCCAGAGGAAGCGATGCGTCGACACCAAAATAATTGAGGCTTATGTCTTTCCCCCCGGGGGACAGCTTTGCCTTTTCGAACCAGGCGGAAGGAAACTCGCCTGTGCAGTCTGTCATGTACTTGCCCCCGAATACGCCCAGCTCCAGCATTTCCTTGGGAGTGAGCTGGGGCTTGAAGTCGGGATCGAAGTTCTTCCCCTCCTCCTCAGTCAAGACGTAGCTTCCCTTTTGCATACTGTCGTTTATAAAAACAATGTCGCCCTTCATCACGCGCCTCCTCGCCTTCACTCGTTTTGCGGCTTTGCCTATGCCGAAAATTTCTTCAATCCGGGCACGAGACCGTCGGAATATTGTGCATTTGTTTTTCGACAAACCGCTTTGCCTTTTTACTTGAATGCTTGTCCTTATAATTCACACTCTTTCTTGCTTCCGGCTCGCTAACCACCTCTGTTTTCGGGGTGATTTCCATCAGTAGAACTCGGCAATCTCATTGATGGCTTTTCTATCGATCTCCGGAAGAACATACCTATCGTCTTTTTTCCCTACAGCCAGAATCATGACAGGACTTTCCCCTTCAGGCCTACCAAACATATCCTTTAAAAAATTCATGGGCGCGGGAGTATAGGTCAAGCTGTGGTATCCCGAGTCCCTTACGGCGTTTATCAAGAGTCCTGCGGCCAGCCCCACGCTTTCATTCACATAATAATTCTTGTCTTTTTGACCGTTTTCCATAGTCTTGTAAAACTCCTTGAATATTACAATTAGACAAGGCGCTTGGCTTAAAAACGGCTTGGACCAGTCGGTTTTCAATTCCTCCAGGTCCTTGCGCCATTCATCGCTGATTTTTTCCTTATAGAAAACTTCTTCGACTTTTTCAGCCTCTTCCCTGATCTTCATTTTCATTTTGTCATCCGTAACGACGCAGAAAAACCAGGGCTGCTTGTTTGCCCCGCTTGGCGCGGTGGATGCAATCATGAGCCAGTCCTCTATTGTTTCCCTGTCAATTATTTCCGGCAAGAATTTTCTGTATGTTCTCCTCGCCTCGCTCTCTTTTCTGAGAGTTCTTGATCTTTCAGACATTTTTTGCTCCTTTTTAATCTCTAATTAAATAATGATGTATATATTAAAGATTATACACTTTTTTCTTACAGGAGCATAAAATGTTTTTACTAAAAAAAACGGTCCGCCTACGCCAATAAGCTGTCCGGCAGTCATTTTGAAGAGAGTTCGGCCATGAGGCATTAAGGGCCATCCTTTTATTTAAGGCAAATCAACTGATTTACCCCCGTCCCTATTTGGTTGAAATCATTGTGTGCATATGCGGTCACGATGGATTTTTTTCGTCAGCCCGTCATCAGCCTTCTTCCTGCAAACAGGGGATTCTCAATCTCTAATGTGATTTCGCTCCATTCGCGTACCCTGTTAACCTCTTGAAATTCTCCCTTGAGGAAAACCTTCAAGCTGAAGCCATGCCTTTGATACAGAATACATTTCAAGCCCCCTCCCCTTAACTTTTCGAAACCGTACAAATTTGATATCTGTCTGGCGGTTTTCCATAAATCAATATTAATTTGATTCTTCTCACACCCGGAAGAACCCGGACGAAATCAAATCGACCGGGTTCTCTTGTTGTAAATTTTTTGTTTAATTGTTTTCCTTCAATTCTTCAAGCACCCAATTGGGACAACAAATACTCCGTCTTCTCTTCTATACGCATATTTTGTTCCCGTTACAACCATCAAGAAACTTGGTTCCCCTAGTTTTTCTATCTCAATCTTGTCTCTTAATTTCTTTAATGAAACTGCAGCTTTTTCAATTTCATTTTGCCCAAGTTTGATTTCGACCAATCCATACTGACCATTGTCTCGGTATAACACCGCATCTACTTCCAGCCCACTTCTATCCCGATAATGAAACACTTTTCCGTCGATGCTGTCTATGTATATTTTTAGGTCTCGTACGACTAGTGATTCAAAGATAAAGCCAAATGTATTAATATCTCTAAGTAGCTTCTCCGGAGAAGCATTTAGTAGTGATGCCGCAAGCGACGGATCAACAAAATATCTTTTACTAGATTTTCTTATTTCAGTTTTTGATCTAAGTTTAGGACTCCAGCTTTCCACATCGTCAAGAATATACAAATTTTTCAATGCATCAAGATACTCTGATAATGTATTCCTGGAGAAATCAGGGTAATGTGCATTGACATCTTCCAATATTGTCTTTAATGTCACCACCGTTCCTGTATTTCTAGCTAAAGATCTCATGATGGTCATCGCTTTGTTCCTATCTCTTTTTACACCATCAACAGTATTTATTTCACTCTCGGCAATCAACTTACAATATTCATTGGCAAATTTCATCGCAACACGCGTTGACTTAAATATGTTCTTTGGCCAACCACCTTTTATAGCTAACTTTGAAATATCTTCTATGCCAATTCTAGAAACACAAGAAATATCCGTCTTCCCCTCAAACAAACCCTTTATACTGACTTCGCCTGTGGATTCCCCTGATTCAAATAAGCTAAGCGGCTTCATATCTATCCTGGCAATTCTACCAATCCCAGAATGCGATATTTTACTTCTATCAATCGTAGTAGAACCTGTTAGAATAAACAGCCCCTCTTCGTTTCTTTTGTCAACCTCATGACGTACAGCATCCCATAACTCGGGCGCCATCTGCCATTCATCAATTAGTCGGGGATTCTCGCCCTCTAATAGTAAAGATGGTCTTATCTTTGCTAAACTCATGTTATTGTCTCGTTCATCAGGGTCTTGCATTTTTAAGACGCTCTTAGAATGATTTTCTGCTGTGGTTGTTTTTCCACATGCCTTTGGTCCCGCAATCAAAATTGCTCCGAATATCTCGAGATAATCTCTTGTTTTTTTATCCACAATTCTTTCAATATACTTTTTCATAAGATATCCTCCAATTCAATTGTATACTTTGAATGCTTGTTTTACAATGATTATTGAGTATTGGAGTGCAATTTCGTATGTTTTTAGGGTGCAATTTCGTATCTTTTTAGGGTGCAATTTCGTTTTTTGATGGGCTTTTGGAACAACAGATTTTGTATTATTCCGTTTGGTTACTTGTGGTAGGGTTCTCCAATATTACAATCAAAAAGAACCATCTCCAGTGATTTGTTTTTACCAAAAAAAAACAGTCCGCCTACGCCAATAACCTGTCCTGCAACCATTTTGAAGAGAGTTCGGCCATGAGGCATTAAGGGCCATCCTTTTATTTAAGGCAAATCAACTGATTTACCTCCGTCCCCATT
>Ga0209942_1000135_pt1 | contig 45519 bp, 42 predicted proteins | sample SalPonR1_A_D2_MG_FD_185695 | JGI IMG/M metagenome (GOLD analysis project Ga0209942, IMG submission 185695) | Salt pond soil microbial communities from South San Francisco under conditions of wetland restoration - Salt Pond MetaG R1_A_D2_MG... ...
GCTGGGTCTGAACCAGAGTGCCGAGGACCACGCCGACCACCAGAGCAACCAGGAAGCTTATGACGTTTTTTTTATTCACTGCTCCACAAAAGCCCGCTCAATCACGTAATGCCCCATGTCGCCACCGCGGGCTTCCTTGAAGCCCATGTTGTTCAGGATAGCGCAGGTATCCTTGAGCATGCTCGGGCTACCGCAGATCATGAAACGATCGTTCTCGGGGTCGAAATCCGGCAAGTCCAGATCACGGGTGATTTTTCCGGTTTCCATGGCATCGGTCAGCCGGCCCTGATTACGGAACTCTTCACGGGTGACTGTGGGGTAGTAGACCAGTTTGCCTTTGACCATCTCACCAAAGTATTCGTTCTCCGGCAATTCCTCGATTTCTTTCTGGTAGGCCAGCTCAGAAACGTAACGAACGCCGTGGGTCAGGATCACCCTGTCAAACGCCTCGTAGACTTCGGGATCCTTAATGATGCTCATGAAAGGTGCAAGCCCGGTGCCCGTGCTGATCAGCCACAGGTTCTTCCCCGGCAGGAGATTGTCCAGAATCAGAGTTCCCGTCGGTTTGCGGCTCACCAGGATCTCGTCACCCACCTGAATCTTCTGCAGGCGCGATGTCAGCGGGCCGTCCTGAACCTTGATCGAGAAGAACTCGAGCTCTTCCTCGTAATTGGCGCTGGCAATACTGTAGGCGCGCATCAAAGGCTTGCCCTCGGTTTCCAGACCGATCATGACAAAATGACCGTTCTTGAAACGAAACCCCGGGTCCCGGCTTGTGGTAAAGCTGAACAGGGTATCGTTCCAGTGATGCACGCTGGTCACTTTTTCTTTGATCAAATTGCTCATGTAAGCCTCTTGCCTGCTCGTTGACCGATTTTACGGCGAATGTCTCAATTTCGGATTACCGCATTCTAACGCCCGCCAACCTATCGGGAAAATGGGATATCTTCATAACCTTATTCGGCTCACTCGATTAAAAAGAATCACCCACCACGCAGTTGTCACTTGTACTATAACGTATCAAATAAGAAGTTCATGTAAGGCTCAGACGAGAAAAGCAGAGCCTGAAATCAGAGCGAAAGGAGATAGCTGATGCTTAACCATCTTATTCTGGCCGTGGACTACACCAACGACTGGGAGCTCGCCATGAGGCGCCTGCCCTTAATGCTGTCGTTGCTTGGCACCAAAAAACTGACTCTGGTTTATATCATCGAGACCCATAAGCGTCGGCATCAGGAAGACGAAGAGGGCGCTGTTACCGGCAAACTCAAAGCACTCGGCGAAAAGCTGGGCAATGACCTGGGCGTTACAACCGACTTCCGGGTTGGACGTGGATTTGTCGCGAGCCAGATCCTGGATATTGCCAAAACCATTCATGCCGATGGCATTGTGGTTTGCAATCGCAGCCACTCCGCCGCAAAAGAGCTTTTCTTCGGGAACATCGCCCTTAACCTCGCACGAATGACCAGGCTGCCCCTGCTCGTGATCCCCATCGACCGGTCCTCGCCCTCCGTCGAGGAGGAAATCCTGTTTGCCACAGATGGCTCAGACGCGTCACTGAATGCCGAGGCGTGCTTCGAAAACCTTTTAACCACTGGACACACCGGCCGCATATTATGGGTGCAAACCGACCAGGCCAGCGTCGATAACGAGGATGTAAAGCAACGAGTAGATGCCCTGGCGAGCAGGAACCCCAACGCCCATAGAAATATTCTGACAGGTCGGGCAGCATCAGAAATTATCCGGGTTATCGAGACCGATAAACCCGCTCTTACCGTGCTTGGCAAGCGCGGGGCAACGCCCATCGACAGTCTGCCACTGGGCAGCACAACGGAAAAAGTGGCAGGTGCAAGCACTCAACCGGTTCTGATCGTGCCCTGATAAATATCTGTCAGAGCACGAAGCCGGCCATTGAATAACGGAGGCCGGCCGGCTAACGTATTGATCTTTTCGAATACAATAACGTTTTCATTCGAGTGCATCGATTATGAAGTACAGCTTCCGCCAGTTGGAGGTATTCCTTGCCGCAGCTCACTTCCAGAACATCACTCGCGCCGCGGAATCTCTGGCAATGTCCCAGTCCGCGGCAAGCAGTGCGCTCAAGGAGCTGGAAAACCAGTTCGATATCCAGCTGTTCGACCGGGTTGGCAAGCGCCTGCAACTGAACGAACTGGGGCGACTCTACCGCCCCAAAGTTGAAGCCGTTCTGGCCCAGGCAAGCGAACTGGAACAGGCGCTCAGCAAACACACTGAAGTGGGAGCGCTCAAAGTCGGTGCCACGCTCACAATTGGTAACTATCTGGCCGTGGGCGTCATGGCCCAGTACATGAACACCCCTGACCACCCCCGAGTATCTCTGGAAGTTGCTAACACGAGCACCATCGCCAGACGGGTCAAGGATTTCGAACTGGACATAGGGCTCATTGAAGGGGAATTACAGTCACCAGAACTGGATGTTTTGCCCTGGCGGGGCGATGAGCTTGTCGTGTTCTGTTCCCCCACCCATCCCCTGGCCAACAAATCTTCGCTCTCGGACGAGGACCTGCGCAACGCCACCTGGATCATGCGGGAACCCGGATCAGGCACCCGCCAGAGCTTCGAGCGGGGCATGCACGGACTGCTGCCGGATCTGAACGTGCTGCTGGAACTGGAACATACCGAGGCCATCAAGCGCGCGGTAGAGGCAGACCTGGGCATTGGCTGCCTGTCAGAGGTGGTGCTGGCCGACGCCTTCAAGCGCGGTAGCCTGGTGCCGCTGACCGTTCCCGAGCATCGAAAGTTTGATCGCCAATTCTACTTCATCCTCCACAAGCAGAAATACCGCAGCGCCGGTATTGATGCCTGGATAAAGCTTTGTCGGCAGCTACGCTGAAACCGGCCCACTGTGGAACCGGAACTCCGTATCCGGTTCCTCGATCAACGGTCTCTCCAACGCTAGAAAATCGCCCACACGGGCTTCGATCGACTCACCGGCAGCCTGCTCGGCCAGCATCAGATAATCCTGATAATGGCGGGCTTCGGATTTCAGCAAACTGGTATAGAAATCCGCCAGCTTCTCATCCAGGAATGGTGCCAGCGCAGCAAACCGCTCGCAGGAGCGCGCCTCGATGATTGCGCCCACGATCAACACATCCACCAGTCGCCCGGGATCTTCTGAGCGCACTTCCTGTCTCAGACCTGCGGCGTAACGCGCTGGGGTCAGATGGCAGTAGTCGACTCCCCGTTTTTGCATGATTGCAAGCACCTGCTCGAAATGCCGGAGCTCTTCCCGTGCCAGCCGCGACATCCTGTTCAGCAGGTCGGTGTTATCGACATAGCGATACATCAGGCTGAGGGCGGTGGAGGCGGCCTTTTTCTCGCAATGGGCGTGATCGATCAGCATCAGATCCTGGTTAGCCAGGGCGTTGTCGATCCATTGCTGCGGGGTCCGGCATGGCAGGAAGTCGTGAATCTCTTGGAGGGCGTCGTTCATGGCTCAGTATACTGGTTGATATGCGGCCGGCGAGTATAACGCACTTAACAGATTCCTCCGACCTCTGTCCAACTTAACTTTATAAGGGGTTTCCTATAGAATGCAGCGCCAGATTAAGGAGTCTCTGAATAAATCCTGAAACCCCATCGGTGATTTGAGGCATTATTCAGAGGCTCCTGCGGCCTTTCCGCCAAAAACCTCCCGCCAAGGCATGAAGCCGACGGCGCGGGACATTCCAACTGATGAGGGTCCATATCGTGTTAGAAGCCTATCGTGAACACGTTGCTGAACGTGAAGCCCTGGGTATTCCTCCCAAGCCCCTGAACGCCGAGCAGACCGCTGCTCTGGTCGATCTGCTGAAGAACCCGCCGGCCGGTGAGGAAGATACTCTGGTGTATCTCCTGGAAAACCGCATTCCGCCGGGTGTAGACGAAGCAGCCTATGTGAAAGCCGCTTTCCTGACGGCCATTGTTAAAGGCGAAGCATCTTCTCCCCTGCTGGACAAGCCCAAAGCGGTTCAACTGCTGGGCATGATGCAGGGCGGCTATAACATCGCGACCCTCGTTGATCTTCTGGACGACTCCGAACTGGCAGAACTGGCTGGTGAGCAGCTCAAGCGCACCCTGCTGATGTTCGACGCCTTCAACGATGTGAAGGAAAAGATGGACGCCGGCAACACCGTTGCCAAAGACGTTGTTGAGTCCTGGGCCAATGCCGAGTGGTTCACGAACAAGAAAAAGGTTCCCGAGAGCACCAAGATGGTGGTGTTCAAGGTTACTGGCGAAACCAATACCGACGACCTGTCCCCGGCTCCGGATGCCTGGTCCCGTCCCGACATCCCGCTGCACGCCCGCGCTGCCTACAAAATGGAACGCGACGGTCTGAAGCCGGAAGAGCCGGGGGTTACCGGCCCGATGAGCCAGATCGACGAAATCAAGGCCAAGGGTCTTCCCGTTGCCTTCGTTGGTGATGTGGTCGGTACCGGCTCCTCACGTAAATCTGCCACCAACTCCGTTCTGTGGTTCTTCGGCGAAGACGTCCCGGGTGTACCGAACAAGCGTGCTGGTGGTGTCTGCATCGGTAACAAGGTTGCCCCGATCTTCTTCAACACCATGGAAGACGCTGGCGCCCTGGTATTTGAAGCCCCGGTTGACGATCTGAATATGGGCGACGTCATTGACATCCGTCCGTACGAAGGCAAGATCCTGAACGAAGCGGGTGAAACCATCTCCGAGTTCGGCTTCAAGTCCGACGTGATCCTGGACGAAGTTCAGGCCGGTGGCCGTATCCCGCTGATCATCGGACGCGGCCTTACTGCCAAGGCCCGCGCCGCACTGGGACTGGGCGCCACTGACATTTTCCGTCTGCCGAAAGACCCCGAAGCCGGCACCAAGGGCTTCACTCTGGGTCAGAAGATGGTTGGCAAGGCCTGCGGCCTGGAGGAAGGCAAAGGCGTTCGTCCGAACACCTACTGCGAGCCGCACATGACCACCGTGGGTTCCCAGGACACCACTGGTCCGATGACCCGGGACGAGCTGAAAGACCTGGCGTGTCTGGGCTTCCAGGCCGATCTGGTTATGCAGTCCTTCTGTCACACCGCGGCCTACCCGAAGCCGGTTGACGTGGAAATGCAGCACACCATGCCGGACTTCATCCAGACCCGCGGCGGTGTTGCCCTGCGTCCGGGTGACGGCATCATCCACTCCTGGCTGAACCGCATGCTGCTGCCGGACACCGTTGGTACCGGTGGTGACTCCCACACCCGTTTCCCGATGGGCATCTCCTTCCCTGCCGGTTCCGGCCTGGTAGCCTTCGCGGCGGCCACCGGCGTTATGCCGCTGGACATGCCGGAATCCGTTCTCGTTCGCTTCAAGGGCGAGATGCAGCCAGGTATCACCCTGCGTGACCTGGTACACGCCATCCCGCTTTACGGCATCAAGCAGGGCATGCTGACCGTTGAGAAGAAAGGCAAGATCAACGAATTCTCCGGTCGTATCCTGGAAATCGAAGGCCTGGAGCACCTGACTGTTGAGCAGGCGTTCGAGCTCTCCGACGCCTCTGCCGAGCGCTCCGCCGCTGGTTGTACCATCAACCTGTCCGAAGAGTCCGTGGCCGAGTACCTGCGCTCCAACATCACCATGCTGCGCTGGATGATTGCCGAAGGTTACGGCGATCCGCGTACCCTCGAGCGTCGCGCCCAGCAGATGGAAGAGTGGCTGGCGGATCCAAAGCTCATGCGTGCTGACAAAGATGCCGAGTATGCGCACGTGGTGGAAATCGACCTGGCCGAAATTAAAGAGCCGATCGTTTGCTGCCCCAACGACCCGGACGATGCCCGCACCCTGTCCGAAGTGGCTGGTGACAAGGTCGACGAAGTGTTCATCGGTTCCTGCATGACCAACATCGGTCACTTCCGTGCCGCTGGTAAGCTGCTGGCGCAGAACAAGGAGCCCCTGAAGACTCGTCTGTGGATGTCCCCGCCCACCAAGATGGATCAGGCTCAGTTGATGGAAGAAGGTTACTTCAACATCTACGGCACCGCCGGTGTTCGCACCGAGATGCCGGGCTGCTCCCTATGCATGGGTAACCAGGCCCGTGTGGCAGCAAAGAGCACCGTGCTGTCTACCTCTACCCGTAACTTCCCGAACCGTCTCGGCGATGGTGCCAACGTGTACCTGACCTCTGCGGAACTGGCAGCTGTGGGTGCGGTTCTGGGCAAACTCCCCTCCGCAGAGGAGTACATGGAGTACGCCAAGGACCTGAACAGCATGTCGAAAGAGATCTACAAGTATCTCAACTTCGACCAGATGGAGAACTACACCAAGAAGGCGTCTGAAGCGAACGTCGCTTAAGACCTGACCTTCGCGGTAACGCTCCATGAAAACGCCAGCCTCCGGGCTGGCGTTTTTTTATTGTCAGCTAGAACAGCACCAGCCTTACCAGTATCGCAGCCACCATCGTCAAGGTAATCCACTTCACCCATTTTGCGCCCTGCTCGCCCACATTAACCCTTGCCGCAACATAGGCACCGACCACATTACCGACCGCCAGCGTCAACCCCACACCCCAACGCACCTGCCCATTGAACGCAAAAACCAGAAGAGCGGCAAAGGTGAATAGCAAGACGATGAAAACCTTGAGCACATTTACCTGGCGCAGATCTATTTTCAGCATGTGGTAAAGAACCACGATAAACAACACTCCGACCCCTACCTGGATAAACCCTCCGTAGACACCAATGACAAACATGGCGAGGTAAATAGAGGGGCCGAGACGATCCTTCGTCAGAGGTCTGGTGTCCAGCTTTGGCTGGGGGAGAAGCAGAAACACGGATGCTCCGATCATGGCTGCTACCAGCACGAACTGAAACACCGTATCGGGAACCCCGGTAGCCACCCAGGCGCCCAGCAGGGAGCCAGCGACCGCCGGGATGGCCAGATACAAGCTAACCACCAGGTTGCTATGACCCATGCGGTGAAAACTGCTCACCGCCATCACACTCTGCAATGTGATAGCTACCCGATTGGTGCCATTGGCCACCTGCGGCGGTAAGCCCAGGAACATCAACAATGGCAATGTGAGCATGGACCCACCTGCGGAGAGTACGTTTATAAATCCGGCTATACCGCCGATCGACAACAATGCCAATACTTCAGGAAAGGTCACTCAACCTGCTCCACAGGGTGATATTCACGGAAGGACAATAAACGATCTTGATGTTCACTTGAACGAAAAAGGGCTCCCGAGGGAGCCCTTTCACTTCTCTTGGCACGCCATGCGCGCCTGTGATTACCGCTCGATGTGCTGATACTCGCCAGCATCGGCAGTCACACTACTCACTACCAGGATTGCGATCATGGAAATGATGAACCCAGGAATGATCTCGTACACACCCGGACCACCCATGAACTCTGCGTTCCAGCCCATTGAAATCCAGACAATAACGGTGGCGGCACCGGCAACCATGCCTGCGATGGCACCAGCACCGTTTGTGCGCGACCACATCAGAGACAGGATGATCAGCGGACCAAAGGCGGCGCCAAAGCCTGCCCAGGCGTTACTGACGAGAGCCAGAACCTGAGAGTCCGGATCAGACGCAATCACTGCCGCGACCAGACCAACCAGCACGACACAAACGCGACCGACATTAACACACTCCTTGTCGCCCGCTTCCTTACGCAGGAACAGGCGGTAGAAGTCCTCGGTCAGTGAAGACGAAGACACCAGAAGCTGACTGGAAATGGTACTCATAACCGCAGCAAGCAGTGCGGCATAGAGGAAGCCGGTAATCAGCGGATGGAACAGCAGGTCCGACAGGATAATAAAGATGGTTTCCGGGTCGGCGATATCCATGCCATTACGGATGGCGTAGGCGCGGCCAAATACACCCAGAGAGATAGCCCCGATCAGGGAAATCAGCATCCAGCTCATGCCGATGTTCCGGGCAATGGGGACATCCTTCAGTGTGCGGATTGCCATGAAGCGCACAATGATATGTGGCTGACCAAAATAACCCAGCCCCCAGGTAACCGCAGACAACCAGCCAATGAAGGTCAGCCCTTCGGTCCAGGACAACAGCGTGGGGTCAACTTCGTTCAGGGTTTGTGACGCCTGGGCGAAACCGCCGCCACCTTCGCCAAAGAGCACAACCGCAGGCATGATCACCAGAGCCAGCATCATGATGCAGCCCTGCACGAAGTCGGTCATGCTCACCGCCAGGAAGCCGCCAACCACGGTATAGGCAAGTACCACGCCGAGCGTGATCACGATACCCACGGCGTAGTCACTCAGGCCACCGAAGTTGAAAATTCCGGAGAACGCACTTTCGAAAAGCTTACCACCGGCGACCAGGCCAGACGCCGTGTACACCGCGAAGAAGATAACGATAACGATGGCGGATACCGTTCTCAGCGACAGCGCCTGTGTCGGGAAGCGGTTCGCCAGGAACGAGGGAATGGTAATGGCGTTGCCATAATGAACCGTCTGTTCCCGGAGCCTTGGTGCCACAAGGGTCCAGTTAAAGAACGCACCTACAAGCAGACCGATACCGATCCAGGCCGAACCCAGGCCCGATGCAAACAGTGCCCCGGGCAAGCCCAGAAGCAACCAACCACTCATGTCAGAAGCACCGGCCGACAGGGCCGCCACTTTAGGACTGAGAGCACGCCCACCCAACATATAATCCTCGGATGAAGACGTAGCTCTGCGCATGGCATAAACGCCGATAGCGATCATGAGCGCAAAGTAAGCAAATAGACTGATCCAAACACCAATAGCCATAGGGCTCCTCCGGTTTAATGAGTCGGAATAGATCCGCTCTCGAAGCACAGAACTGACACGGGGCCAGCGCGCTGTACCGTTCTTCTTTTTTACCTTAGTTCCGTCCCGATTGGGGCGAGGCAATCTCCCTCGCAACAGCTCCCTGAACCTGGGGCTCGACAGAGGTTTGTGACCCTCACCAGAAGCCAATCCACACGACGAGAATCCAGCCGCTATAAGTTAGTATCAGTACGGACCTCGGGCTTACGAAATCCTACGATTCTTTTACACAATCCTACGGGACTACCGAAATTACCGGGCGAATCAGGCGACGTTTTCACCAACCTGCAGTCTGGAAGGCGTCGTGCCCTTGTACTTTCGCAACGCATTGGTCAAAGCGCTTTGAGAAGAAAAACCGGTTCGGTAGCTGATCTCTGACACCGTAAGGGACGTTGAAGCAAGGAGTTCGGCGGCCTGATCAAGCCGCGTCTGAAGCAGGAACTGATGTGGAGTGATACCCGCTACCTCCCTGAACACTTCGTGGAAACGACTGACGCTAAGGCAGGCTTCACCCGCCATATCTTCAACGGTGATTTTTCGATGAAGATTTCCGAGGATGTAGCGTCGAATATGTTCAGGGCTGATGCAATTTCGGTTTGAAGGCTGGGACTGACCGTCAGTTATCCGGTCCGCCATGCAGTAGAGTATGCTTGCAGCCAGGTGCTGCTGGAGTGTGACGTGGTCCGGAGCGCGATCAAACTCGCCGGCCGCAAACTGGACCAGTCCCTGTAAGCGGCTGTCCATCTGCAAGGTACGGGGTTTCTCAAAGACCCGCATCATGCGTTCGTAATCGGCATGGGCCGGGGTATTGATCGCTGGAGTCAGGGGATCGAGATTAATAACCAGGACGTGATTTTTATCATTGCCACAATAGTGGTGCCGGGCTTCGGTTGGAACAAAATAGGCCTTCCACGTATCCAGGTGCGCCCCGGTCCCATCGACGCTCAGTTCGGCTTCCCCTCTCACCCCTATAACGATCTGGTGATGCTCATGGCGATGCTGATGCGCCGCAATGGGAAGTTTCAGAAGTTTCGCGTTGACCATTAAAGCTGCCAGCTGTTAACTGAGAATGTACATCAATTAAAGCAGAACATTACAAAAAGTGCACGAATGGCGGGCAAATCACTGGAGAAGCTGAGATCCCTTCAGCGAACAGCAGACTGGGTTACCCATTCGGACAGCAAGCCGGAAACGGCCCCAGAAACCTCTTCCAGTGAGCGGGCCGCATTTACCACGTGGTACCTGGATGGCTGGGCAATGGCCCGCTCCCGATAGACATCCCTGATTCGCTGAAAGAACTCCAGATCTTCCTGTTCAAAGCGATCCAGCTCGCCTCGATCGCGGGCCCGGGCCATTCCGGTGGCTACAGGGGCATCCAGCAAGATAACGTGGTCGGGGCGCACCTCTCCCTGAACCAGATTCTCCAGCAGCGCAATTCGCTCCTTCGGAACGCCGCGACCGCCTCCCTGGTAGGCGAAAGTCGCATCGGTGAAACGGTCACAAAGCACCCACTGACCTGCATTGATCGCCGGCAGAATACGCGTGTGCAGATGTTGGGCCCGGGCTGCAAACATGAGCAACAGCTCAGTGATTTCGTTAACTGGCTCATCCCGCGGCGCCAGCAACAACTCGCGAATCGCCTCTGCCATGGGCGTGCCGCCGGGCTCCCGGGTCACGATGTAATCTACCCCAAGTTCCTCGAGGGTTCTGGAGGCATTGGCAAGCTGGGTAGACTTACCAACTCCTTCCGTGCCCTCAAAGGTTATGAACTGCCCCCTCATGCTCATCCCGCATCCTCATCGTCGTCGCTGCCCTGTGGCGCAGGCGAGGAGCGATAGTCTTCACGTCTGTTCAACTGGAACTCACGCACTGCTTTCTGGTGTTCCGACAGTGTGCGCGAAAACTTGTGGGTGCCATCACCCCTGGCAACGAAATAAAGTGCATCACCATCATCCGGATGCAGGGCAGCGTGAATGGATTCACGGCCTGGCAGGGCAATGGGTGTGGGAGGCAGGCCACTGATTCTGTACGTATTGTAGGGTGTATAGGTACGCAGGTCCTTGCGCCCTATCCGCCCCTGATAACTATCGCCCATGCCATAGATGACCGTGGGGTCGGTTTGTAACCGCATGCCCTTCTGGAGACGACGCACAAACACGCCCGCAACCTGGTCCCGCTCATGGGGCGCACCCGTCTCACGTTCCACAATCGAGGCCATGATCAGGGCTTCGTATGGCGTGTCGTAAGGAAGCCCTTCTTCCCGCGCCTCCCATTCCTCGGCCAGCACTGTTTCCATCCGGTTGAAGGCCCGCTTCAGCAGGTCGAGGTCAGATTCGCTGCTGGTAAAGGCGTAGGTATCCGGAAAGAATCGGCCTTCGGGATGCTCACCTTCGGCGCCAACAGCTGCCATGATCTGCTCACTGGTCCACTGGCCGGTGACCTTTTGAAGCCGCTCAGCCTGGGCCAGGGCCGCTCTCATGTCCTTGAAGGTCCAGCCTTCGATGAATTGCACATACCAGTGCTTGGTGTCCCCCGACACCATGACACCGATCATCTCCCTGGGGCTCATGCCACTGAGAAATTCGTACTGGCCAGCCTTGATCCGGGTCTGCTCAGGCTCGAGCCGACCATACAGCCTCAGCCACAGCCGGTCTGAAACGAGACCTTTAGCCTCGAGCCGACCAACCACTTCAATGAAGGAACTACCCTGAGGAACGTCAAACAGCAGCGGCTCTTCCAGTATCACCGGCTTTTTCAGGCCTTGCAGACCCTGCCACACCCAGAGGCCGGTTCCTGCCGAGGCAAGCACGGCGACGCAAACGCACGCAAGCAATAACTTCTTGAGCAAAGGATTTATTCCAGTGTTTCGAGAGGATTGAAGATTGTCGCAAGTCCGCTATCGACAGGCAAATCATGACCGGCAATAGTGCGAACCGGAACAATGCCAAGCACGCTGTTCAACAGAAACAGACCCTGGCAATCAGGGCCCAGCACATCACTCATGGTGACCGCACGCTCTGTTACCGACTCCCCCTTCTGCCTCAGACGCTCCAACAGCCACTGTCTGAGCACACCGGCAACCGCCAGACTCGACGCCGGCGGCGTTACCCAAGTGCCGGCCTGTCGAAGCAAAAGATTGGTACGGGTGCCTTCCACGAGATTACCGTCGCGATCAGCCATGATCACCTCGAACAGCGAAGGTCCGAGCTCAGCGGCCGCCAGGACCTGCTCGATCCGGTTCAGGGACTTGATTCCAGCAAGTAACGGGTTAACGGCAAGGGGCACCTTGGAAAAATCAACGGCAACGCCGGCGAGATCCGGTGCCGGCGGCAACGGCGAAGCCGAGACCAGCAGATTTGGTTCCATTCCGGGATCCGGCCGGTATCCCCGCCCACCACTACCGCGGGTAAGGGTCAGCTTGAGAATCCAGCCCTCGGCCTTGAAACGATCAGCGAATCGCTGCGCCGCCTCAACGCACACATTGGCGAGCTCCTTTCGCGAAACCTCGATTCCGAGGCGCCGGGCGTCACTCACCAGGCGCTCCAGGTGACGGGAAAGCAGAACGCCTTGTTGTCCGGACATTCGAATTGTCTCGAATAACCCGTCACCGTAGGCAAGCCCCCGGTCATTGGCGGGCAGGCCACCCTCCTCGGCCCAGTAAAGACGAAACACGGCGCAGGTCAGCCTTCGTAGCGACGGAAAATCAGGGTTCCATTGGTACCACCAAACCCGAACGAGTTGGATAGCGCTACCCGCACATCGGCCTGGCGGCTTTTGTGGGCGACCAGATCCAGGTCGCAACCTTCATCCGGATTGTCCAGGTTGATGGTTGGTGGCAGCACGCCGTCCCGAATCGCCAGCACCGAAAAGATCGCTTCCACAGCACCGGCGGCGCCGAGCAGATGCCCGGTCATGGATTTGGTGCTGCTCATGGCCAGCTTTTCGGCATGGGTCCCGAATACCCGCCGAACCGCAGCCACTTCGGCGACATCACCGACCTGGGTAGAGGTACCGTGGGCATTAATATAGTCAATTTCTTCCAGATTCAAGCTTGCGTCACGCACCGCGTTGACCATGGAGCGGGCCGCGCCCTCGCCATCTTCGGGCGGGGCAGTAATGTGGTGAGCATCGTCACTCATACCGAAGCCAACCACTTCGCCGTATATCGTGGCTCCCCGCTCTTTGGCATGTTCGAGTTCCTCAAGAACCACCACACCCGCACCATCGCTGAGCACAAAGCCGTCCCGGTCTTTATCCCAGGGTCGACTGGCCTTTTCCGGTTCATCGTTGCGGGTAGACAGGGCCCGGGCGGCTGAAAAGGCCGCCATACCGGTACGCGTGGTCGCCATCTCCGACCCGCCGGCGAGCATCACCTCGGCGTCGCCGTAAGCAATCGTACGGGCTGCGTAACCAATGTTGTGGGTACCGGTGGTGCAGGCGGTCACGATCGCAATGTTCGGGCCGCGATAGCCGAAACGGATAGCGGCATTACCGGAAATCATATTGATGACAGAGGCAGGGACGAAAAACGGCGAAACCTTGCGGGGCCCGGACTTGTCCATGGTGAGAACACTTTTCTCGATGTACTCGAGGCCACCGATGCCGGAGCCAATCGCAATACCGACGCGCTCCCGGTCAAGCCGGTCAAACGACTCGAGGCCACTGTCGTCCACCGCCTGCTGGGCAGCAATCAGGCCATAGTGGATAAAGGCGTCGAGCTTCCTGGCGTCCTTGGGAGAAAGGTAGGGCTCCATGTCCAGATCCCGGACGGCCCCTCCGATCCGAGTATTATAGGCAGACGCGTCGAAGCGGTCGATCATACCGATCCCGCTGCGCCCTGCCTTGATGGCCTCCCAGGACGCTGCCACGCTGTTGCCCACTGGAGACAGCATGCCCATGCCTGTAATGACAACTCGCCGTTTCGTCATAACCCCTTGCACCTGATCTTGTCCGAATGAACCTGAACGGAGATTGAACCTGATTTTCAGCCAATAAAAAAGCCGTCCCTCGCTGTTTCACAAGGACGGCTTTTTGCCTGGCTTTCTTAAATGCAGAGTATCAGGTGTGTGCGACGATGTAGTCGATCGCGTCCTGAACACTTGTCAGCTTCTCGGCTTCCTCGTCGGGAATCTCGGTTTCAAATTCCTCTTCCAGTGCCATAACCAGCTCAACGGTGTCCAGTGAGTCAGCGCCAAGATCCTCTACAAAAGAAGATGAGTTCTGAACTTCGGACTCTTTAACGCCCAACTGTTCACAAACGATCTTCTTCACGCGCTCTTCAACTGTACTCATAATGTCCTCACTTTGTGTGTCAACCAAGCAACTCAAGTGCTGCCAGTTTAGTTTAAACCCTACCTGCAAACAAGCAGGGATTCTGATAAACATGTTGTGCGACAAGGAGTTGCGCACAGACCCCGACAGGGGCCTTATCCCATGTACATTCCGCCGTTCACGTTTATGGTTTCACCCGTCACGTAACCGGCTGCATCTGATGCCAGGAAGGCAACCACGGCTGCCACTTCTTCTGGCTCACCCAGACGACCCGCGGGTATGATTTCCAGCATAGTCTCGCGCTGCTTGTCGTCCAGTTTTTTTGTCATATCCGTGTCAATAAATCCGGGAGCCACGCAATTTGCGGTGATTCCCCGGTTCGACATTTCCTTGGCAAGGCTCCGGGTAAACCCTTCAACGCCGGCCTTGGCAGCGCAATAATTGCCCTGCCCCGGATTGCCCATACCGGCAACCACAGAACTGATATTGATGATCCGACCCCATTTCGCCTTCGCCATACCGCGAAGCACGGCCTTGCTGGTGCGGTAAACGCTGGACAGGTTGGTCTCCAGGACTGACGCCCAGTCCTCGTCCTTCAAACGCATCAGCAGGTTATCACGGGTAATGCCGGCATTATTGACCAGAATCAGTGGTGCACCGGATTTTTCCGTCAGCGCCTTAAGCCCTGCTTCAATGCTGGCGGGATCTGCCACGTTCATGACCATGCCGTAGCCCTTGTAGCCGCCCGACTGTAGGTCATTGGTGATGGACTCGGCACCGGCCTCACTGGTCGCCGTACCGATGACTTCAGCGCCCTGCGCGGCCAGCGCACGGGCAATCGCCTGGCCAATGCCGCGGGTAGCACCGGTTACCAGTGCGGTTTTACCTTCCAGAGACATGAATAACTCCCTTTCGTTTCAGGACTTGCCGAAAGCGTCGAGCGCCTTCGCCAGTGAATCCGGGTCTTCGATACTATGAACCGCCAAGGCCCGGTCGATACGCTTGGCAAGCCCTGCCAACACTTTGCCGGTGCCGCACTCAACTGCAACTTCAACACCGTTGCCAACCAGGGTACGCACGGAATCTGTCCAGAGCACCGGTGAATAGAGCTGCTTGAGCAGGTTGGCCTTCAGTGTACCGGATTCGGTCTCGGCCGCGGCGTTAACATTTTGTATAACCGGGATGACAGCATCGTTAAAGCGAACGTCCTCCAGCGCTTTCGCCAGTTCCTCGGCAGCGCCCTTCATCAGCGCGCAATGGGACGGCACGCTGACGGGCAATGGCATGGCCTTGCGCGCGCCCTTTTCCTTACAGGCCTCAATGGCGCGCTCAACTGCCGTTGCCGAACCAGCAATCACGACCTGGCCGGGGGCATTGAAGTTAACGGCGGAAACCACATCACCTTGCGCAGCGCCTTCGCAGGCCGCGACAACGACATCGTCCTCAAGCCCGAGGATGGCGGCCATTTTCCCTTCCCCTGCCGGCACGGCATCCTGCATAAGCTCACCGCGCAGACGAACCAGTTTCACCGCCTCAACAAAGTCGAGGCTCTCGGCGGCAACCAGGGCGCTATACTCGCCCAGGCTATGGCCGGCAAGAAAGTCCGGGGCACTGCCACCTGCTACAAACCACTGCCGCCACAGGGCGACACTGGCCGTCAGAAGCGCAGGCTGGGTAACCATGGTTTTATTGAGCTCCTCGGCTGGCCCCCTTTGACAGAGTTCCCAGAGGTCATAGCCAAGCACATTGGAGGCTTCGGCAAAGGTCCTGTCGATAATGGGCCAGGCTTCAGCGGCGGCTGAGAGCATGCCCACTGACTGCGACCCTTGTCCTGGAAAAATAAAGGCTGATTTCATAAGCGGGATCTTATCGTCATTGGGTGGTTACGTGAGATTAGCCAATAGTACAAGTTAGGCCAATTATCCGCGAATGCGTGGCCAAACCGGGACAGACTTTAGTCTCAGGCACTCAAAGCATGAGGTCGTCGAGGCGCTCGTTGATACGGCTGGGCACTTCCAGCTCAACTTCCCTGACTGCCTGGCGAATAGCCGACAGCATGGCGCGCTCGTTGGCGTTGCCATGACTCTTGATTACCACACCCTGGAGCCCGAGCAAACTGGCACCGTTGTGGCGGGAAGGATCCATCAATTGCAGAAGCCGACCGATAATCGGCCTGGCAAGCAGGCCAACCAGCCTGCCGTAGAGATTTCGGGTGAATGCCTGCTCCATCAGCTCTATTAACAGTCCGGCAACTCCCTCGCCGGTTTTCAGGGCAATGTTTCCGACAAAGCCGTCGCAGACAACTACATCAGCCACGTCGCGGAACAGGTCGCTGCCTTCCACATAACCGATGTAATTAATGGTATCGCACTGGGCCAGCATGTGAGAGGCGAGGCGAACCTGCTCATTTCCCTTGATCTCTTCCTCGCCAACGTTCAACAAGGCAACCCGCGGCTCCGCCTGGCTGCAGATAGCAGACGCCATCAGTGAGCCCATCAGGGCGTACTGATAAAGGTTCTCAGCGGTGGAGTCGACATTCGCGCCCAGGTCAAGGACGTGGCAACGACCTCTCAGCGAGGGAATCAGCTTGGCAATGGCGGGGCGCTCTATGCCCGGATACATGCGGATGATGGTGCGGCCGAACGCCATAAGCGCACCTGTGTTCCCGGCGCTGACACAACCCTGGGCTTCGTTGTCCCGAACGAGGCTCAGCGCAATGGCCATGGAGGAATTCTTCTTGTGACGAAGAGCGTGCGACGGGCGCTCGTTCATTCGCACCACATCCGCCGCTTCAACAATGCGGATTCGGGCATGCCCTTCACGCAACAAAGCCTCAAGCTCGCTCCGGATTCCCACCAGAACGATACTCAAGGCTTCGTTTTCACGTACCGCCTCCAACGACGCGGCAACCACAATGGCTGCTCCGCGATCGCCACTCATGGCGTCAATCGCGATGGTGACCGGCTTCACCGTTCTGCCATCCGATTCGGGGCGGTGCATAGCGGCAACGAGTTTACTCGTCGCGTGCTTCGATTACCTGCTTGCCACGGTAAAAGCCGTCCGGAGATACGTGGTGACGACGATGAACTTCACCGGTGGTCGCATCAGTGCTCAGAGCAGCGGCGCTCAGAGCATCGTGGGAACGGCGCATGCCACGCTTGGAACGGGTCTTTCGGTTTTGCTGTACAGCCATGATTATGCTCCTGACCTGTTAACGTAAACTTTGTCTTGCTGAATAAGTAACGTCTGTTCGTTGAATGTGCGCCGGCTTCCCGAGGGATACCCGCGCCCGGTTAATGCTTTTTCTTTTTGAGGTCCGCCAGAACACTGAACGGATTCTCGCCAGACTTTCTCACCGGCTCTGCCGCAGAGCTGTCAGGCTCATAAGCTTCGAGATCTTCCCGGGCCGGACAATCGTTCCGATCGTGAAGCGGGAACGGTGGCAACACCAGCAAAAGCTCATCTTCCACCATCGACCACAGATCTGCCGTGAAATCGTCGGTCAAAAAAGGCTCGAGCTCTTTCGGTAGCTGTTGCGCCTGTTCGTCACTGGTAACCAGACCCAATGTGAACCGGGAAACCAGCGTCGCGCCCATGGCGCCCATGCACCGCTGACATTCCAGATCCACCGGAGCTTCCAGCTCACCGGACACAATTCGACGCCGCTCGCTATCCATATAGAAGGACAGCTTTACCCGGCATGCAGCCCCATCCGAAAAACCGAGAACGGCCTCGCGAAAACGGCTGAGCCCGCTGATGGGAATAATTCCCTCCAGTGTACTCGTCTGTTCCGCCAACCGGTAAGGATCAACAGATTTGGGCAACTCGGCGTTGGACGCATTTGACATAGGCGCGCAATTTTAGGGACGTAGCCCGCTGCTGTCAAAGACTTCGTTGCTTTTTGCACAGGGGTTCCCGTGCAGGTAGGTGTAATTTACGATAACCGCTCGCCAGACACGTTGACCAGGCACTCATAGGATTCTGCAGATGACCCGAAAAGCACTTTTACTGGCATCCTCGTCGCCTTACCGGAAGGCACTGCTGGAGCGGCTGGGCCTGGCCTTTACCTGCGCGAGCCCCGACATCGACGAATCGCCACAACCAGGCGAACCCGGAGATTCGCTGGCCACCCGATTGGCCGAAACCAAAGCCCGAGCCCTGGCGGAGCAATTTCCTGGCCACTGGATCATCGGCTCGGACCAGGTCGCCTGCCTTCCTGACGGCTCGATACTGGGCAAACCGGGCAACCATGCACAGGCAACAAACCAGTTGCGCCAGAGCAGTGGTCACAGGGTGCTATTTTTAACAGGTCTGGCGCTGTTTGACGCTGATTCCGGAAAGCTCGAGAGTCTCTGCGAGCCTTTCAACGTCCGGTTCCGTGAACTGACTGACGAAGAGATAGAAGCGTACCTGCTGCAAGAGAAACCCTACGACTGCGCCGGCAGCTTCAAGATGGAGGGTTTGGGCATCACACTGTTCGACGCGCTGGAAGGCCGCGACCCGAACAGTCTGGTGGGATTACCCCTGATTGCCCTCAATGACATGTTGCGACGCTGGGGCCGGAATCCCCTGCTGGAAAACCGGCCCGAGCCTGAAATAACTCAACGCAGCTCGAGGCGGGACTCGACCAACTGACTGGCAAAGCCCTCACCAAAGGCAACACCAAGCTGGTCAACAATATCCTGGAACGGCGATTTGCGGCGACTGTAGTCCACAAGTTCTTCCTGTCCGATGATCTGCCGGGCCACATGCGATGCGCTGCCAAGCCCATCAGCCAGCCCCAGCTCAACGGCTTGCTCGCCACTCCAGACCAGGCCACTGAACAGCCGCTCGTCATCCGCCAGGCGATCACCACGCCCCTGCCTGACGGCCTCAATAAACTGTTGATGAGTGTTTTCCAGCACGCTCTGCCAGAACATCACCTCTTCCTCCTCCTCCGGGGAGAATGGATCCAGGAACGCCTTGTTGTCACCGGCAGTATAAAGGCGGCGATCCACTCCAATTTTCTCCATGACACCGGTAAACCCGAAGCCACCGGCGACAACACCAATGGAGCCAACGAGACTGGCACGATTGGCGTATATTTCATCCGCAGCCGCAGCAATGTAATAGGCTCCGGAGGCGCCGATATCGGAGATCACTGCGTATACCTTCTTCTCCGGGTACTCTTCCCGCAAGCGCTTTATCTCATCGTAGACATAACCTGCCTGAACCGGACTGCCACCCGGACTGTTAATACGCAGGATCACGGCCACCGAGTTTGGCTCCTCAAAGGCTGTTCGCAGGGACCCAACGATATTGTCCGCACTGGCCAGCTCGTCTGAAGCGATCGGCCCGTTCACCTCCACCAGGGCTGTATGCTTTCCTGCCACACCCTCAAAAGATTCACCGAGGGGAAACTTGATCATGAACAGCAAGGCGATCAGGTACCCGAACGTCAGGAACTTGAAAAATATACCCCAACGCCGACTTCTGCGCTGTTCAGCCTGCAGCGACATAACCAGCTTTTCGATAAGCTTCCAGTCACGGCCGGACTCGGGCGGGAGCTTCGGCGACTTACGCCCGAAAAACGGCTTACTTTCCTTCTCCGGCTCCACGGGCTTGTCACCCCAATCGGCAGACTTGTCAGATTCCCAGTCACTCATGCTCGCATCCTGTCAGCAACTTCAATGAATTCGGTCCGTTTACAGCCCGAGCACCCGACGGAGGTCAGGCACGGAATCAACGATAGCGCGCGGGGAATAATCACCCAGCACGTCCCGCTTATGGACCCCCCACTCTACCCCGATGGAAGGCATGCCAATACGCTGGGCCATTTCCAGGTCATAGCGGGTATCACCAATCATCACGGCGTCCTCCGGCTCAATGCGATAGAACCGGAGAATTTCCTCGAGCATCGCGGGGTCAGGCTTCGAGCGCGTTTCATCCGCGCACCGGGTTATTTCGAAATGGTCACCAAGGCCACTGGAGACCAGGGCAAAATCCAGCCCACGCCGACTCTTGCCAGTGGCAACGGAACAGCTGCGGCCAGATCCGCGCAGATCCGCAACCACGTCGGCCATCCCTTCGAACACATTCTGGGGCGTTGTCACCTTGCTGAAGAAATAGCCTGCGTAACCTTCTCGGATACTGTTCATTTCTTCCCGGCTAATGCCCGGATAAAGCTTTTCCAACGCCTCGACCATGCCAAGACCGATGATATCCCGGTAAGCTTCACGCTCCAGTTCGGGGTAGCCCAGATCGGTTGCGGCCTGATGCAGGCTGTCCGCAATGTGCTCAACCGAGTCCACCAGGGTCCCGTCCCAGTCAAAAATAACCACTCTGACGTTCATTGATCGGTTCCTTTGAGACGTTCAGAAAGCTTTCTGAGCACGTCATTGAATGCATCGTCGTAGGGCGCCTCCAGGCGCATGGCCTCACCGGAGACCGGCAAGGTGAACTCCAGGGCCCGGGCATGCAGCATCAGTCGCTGACCACCAATGGACCGGAACGCTTTGAGGCTGACATCATCCATATACTTGTCGTCACCCGCAATCGGATGACCCGCCCAGGCACTGTGAACCCGGATCTGGTGCGTACGCCCGGTGATCGGCGATGCCTCCACCAGACTGTATCCAACATAACGTTCCAGACAGCGAAACGTGGTCAGGGACGCTTTTCCGGCATCGTCTACCTTCACGCGGCGCTCGCCATTGGGCATTTCATAACGCAGCAGGGGCACATTAACCCGGTCGACACCCGCCGGCCAGTCACCGGAAACCAGCGCATGGTAGTGCTTGCGTATGCGTTTCTGGCGCAGCTCATCCTGCAGATAACGCAATGCCGATCGTTTCTTGGCCACCATGACCAGACCGGAGGTATCGCGATCCAGGCGGTGAACAAGCTCCAGAAACTTTGCTGACGGGCGGGCAGAACGGAGCACCTCGATCAACCCGAAACTCAACCCGCTGCCACCATGAACCGCAATGCCGGAGGGCTTGTTAACCACCAGCATCTGCTCGTTCTCGAAAACAACCGCTGACTCCATCACACCCTGAACCCGGGATCCCGGCGCCACCTGCTCGGGCTTTTCCTTGCGGGTGACTGGCGGTATGCGCACCTGATCTCCGGTGTTCACCCGGGTGTCCGGCTTCACACGCCCCTTGTTGATCCGCACCTCGCCCTTTCGGATAACCCGATAAATAATACTCTTCGGCACGCCACGAAGCTGGGCGAGCAGGAAATTATCCACTCTCTGGCCATCGTTATCCTCATCCACAGTCACCCACTGAACTCCCTGACGGACCTCTCCACGCACAGCCGCGCTGTCACCGCTTGCCTGACTCGTCTTGACCGGCCTTTCGGGCCTCGCTCGGGCTGGCTTTTTACTCGCAGACTTGCGGGACATGAAGATCCTTGGATGGTGGAGTGACTGCAGGATTGAACGGCTGCATGAATACTGTTATATTCCGGCGTGCTCTGCCGTTTGTCTACGGCCTGACCAACTCAAGTCAGAAGCCGGAGCGGCAGAAGTATACCGACACTATTCGAGAGTTTGAACGCCGTGCGCCCAATCACTACCGGGAACGGCGAGAGAAATGCTCCCGGAGGACCAGGACTGATCTTAATAAGACTGCATCCTGTACCCGGGAGAGAGAAAAACCGCGCAGAAAACCGCGGGCGACATCGCGAAGAATCATTGCCACCCAGGGCCGGGCCGTCCAGCATACGAATACGACGTGAGACCCAGGCACCTGAGTGAACCTGAAAACGGATAACATGCGTCAACAGACACGAACCTTACACGACCTCTCCCTGCCCACAGGCAGCCGGATCGTCGGCGTTGGTCTCAGACCGATAGGATCACACCCCCGAAGGGTCTGATTCGTCTGGCCGCCGGTCCGCCCTTGATGTAACAGGGCCCGCGGCACGCACATCCTGCTTCGCTGATGCGATCCCCTCTGGTTTTCTGTCAAATTAAACGACAGGAACTCTTTCTTTCCATGAAAAGAATGCTTATCAATGCAACTCATCCCGAAGAGTTGCGCGTCGCCCTGGTTGACGGCCAGCGTCTGTTTGATCTTGATATCGAATCCAGCTCCCGCGAGCAGAAAAAAGCCAACATCTATAAAGGCCGCATTACCCGCGTCGAGCCCAGCCTTGAGGCCGCCTTTGTTGATTTCGGTGCCGAACGCCACGGTTTTCTACCGCTGAAGGAGATTTCCAAGGAGTACTTCAAGAAGTCTCCCGGCCAGATCGAAGGCAAGATCAACATCAAGGACGTCGTGTCCGAAGGCCAGGAAGTTATAGTACAGGTCGACAAGGAAGAACGTGGCAACAAGGGCGCAGCCCTGACCACCTTTATTTCCCTGGCCGGCCGCTACCTGGTGCTGATGCCCAACAACCCCCGTGCCGGCGGCATTTCCCGCCGCATTGAGGGCGATGAACGGGCACAGCTCAAAGAAGCCATGAACGATGTCCAGGTGCCGAAATCCATGGGCATCATCGTTCGCACCGCCGGTATCGGCCGTAGCACCGAAGAACTGCAGTGGGATCTGGATTATCTGGTGCAGTTCTGGGAAGCCATTACCCAGGCCGCTGGCGAACGCAAGGCCCCCTTCCTGATTCACCAGGAAAGCAACGTTATCATTCGCGCGGTTCGCGACTACCTTCGCCAGGACATTGGCGAAGTCCTGATTGACGCCAACGGGGTCTACGAAGACGTTCTGAATTTCGTCCGTGCGGTCATGCCCACCTTCGAAAACAAGATCAAGCTGTACAAGGATGAGATTCCTCTGTTCAGCCGCTACCAGATTGAAGGCCAGATCGAGACGGCGTTCCAGCGGGAAGTGAAACTGCCCTCCGGCGGCTCCATCGTGATTGACCCGACCGAGGCCCTGGTTTCCATCGACATCAACTCCTCCAGGGCCACCAAAGGCCAGGATATCGAGGAAACCGCCCTCCAGACCAACCTGGAAGCGGCCGAGGAAATTGCCCGCCAGTTACGCCTGCGTGACATGGGCGGCCTGATTGTCATCGACTTCATCGACATGACGCCGGCCAAGCACCAGCGGGAAGTAGAGCAGAAGATGCGCGAGGCCCTGGAAATCGACCGGGCCCGGGTTCAGGTAGGCAAGATCTCCCGATTTGGCCTGCTGGAGATGTCCCGACAGCGCTTGCGCCCTTCCCTGGGCGAGACCCGCAGCGAAGTCTGCCCCCGGTGTGAAGGCCAGGGCACAATCCGCGGCATTGAGTCCCTCGCCCTGAGCATCATGCGCCTGATCTACGAGGAGTCCTCGAAGGACAAGACCGGCGAAGTGCGAGCCGTCGTGCCCGTTTCTGTTGCCACGTTCCTGCTCAACGAGAAGCGCAAGCAGCTGGCCGACATTGAGGCCCGGCAGGAAGTCAGCGTTGTGGTGGTTCCGGTTCCACACATGGAAACGCCGCATTTTGAAATCGTCCGGATGCGTCAGGATGAAACCACGCCCGAGCATATCTCCAGTCACCAGGTGGCTCAGGAGTACAGCGAGCGTGAAGAGGAAATCTTTGAGGCCCCGACCCCTGACAAGCCGGTGCGTGAGCAGGCCGCTGTGAAGGCCATCCGGCCCAGCGCGCCCGCGCCCACGCCCACCCCGGAAGAACCGAAGGCCGCCGAAGTAGCCGAGCAGGAAGAAGGCCTGTTCCGCCGGCTCGGCCGCAAGATCTCCACTTTCTTCAGTGGCGAGGAAGAGCAAAAGATTGAAAATCGCGATGACGGCAAAAGCCAGCGCGAAGATCGCCGAAACCAGGGCCGTCAGGATCGTCGCAAATCCCGGGTAGCCCGCGGCGACGACCAGCGTTCCGGTGGCAACCGCAGCGGCAGTGACCGCCGCCAGGGAGGCCAGCAGAACCGCAGCGATGACAATCGCGGACGCGGACGCAACCGCAGTGACGATCAGGGCCGTGGCAACCAGAATCGCCAGGCTTCAGACAGTAAAGCCCCTGACAACAAGAGCGGCGACGGCAAGAGCGGAGACAATAAAGGCTCTGACAACCGCCGCGACAACCGTCGCGACAATCAGGGCCGCGGCCGTAACAAGCCCCAGCGGGACCAGAAGGACAACCGCGAGCAGAAGGATCAGAAGGATCAGGGCCCGCAGGATACCGCAGCCAAATCTGGTCCGGCTGACAAGTCCGGCACGGACGAAAAACGCCGCAAGCCACGTCGCCAGCGCAATCGTGACGGCTCTCCCTCTGAAGCACCAGCTTCCTCACCGGCGGATCGCAAAGCCGCCCGCAGCGAAAAGCACCAGAAGGATACCCAGCCGGAAAAAGGTCGTGACGACGCCAAGGCGGAAGTAAAACCCGAGCAAACGCAGGAGACCGCGAGCAAGCCGGTGGCGCCCGAAACGTCCGAGAAAGCTGAAACCCGGACCGAGACAGCGCCCGCTGCCAAGGAAGCACCGAAAACAGCGGCAGTCCAGCAAGCGCCTGAAAAGGAGCAGAAGCCTGATCAGGTATCTGCAGACAAGGCGGCTTCAGACAGCAAGCCCGAGGCACAGCCGGAAGAGGCTGCAAAAGTCGCCGACCAGCCAGCTGAAAAACCGGCTGAAAAGCCTGAAACAGATAAAGCGAAAGCTGACAAAACTGAGAAAGCTGAAAAGGCAGAGCCGGCCAAAACCGAAAAGAGCTCAGAACCTCGTCAGAAGCCTGAGGACAAGGGCGAAAAAATTGCCGAAAAGGCTCAAAAACCAGCGAGGGACACAGCGCCTGCCAAGAGCAGAGCCGTCGCTGATGAGCAGAAACCGGTAACCGACCAGGCTACGAAGGAAGAGACCGCCACCAAGCCAGCGCCGGAATCCAAGGCAGCTCCCAAGGGCGAACAGGCGCCTGCGGCCAAAGAGCAGCCTGCGGAATCAAAGGAGACGCCCGCGCCGAAGGCCAAACCCGAGGCGGCGGCCAAACCTGAAACGGCAGCCGAACCCGAGCAGGCTGAAAAGCCAGCGGAGAAGAAGGCAGCAACCGAGAGCCCGGCTCCCGAGGCACAACCGGAACCGAAGCAACCGGCACCTGCGAAGGCTGAAGCTGAGAAGGCGGTGACTGAAAAAGCAGAGCCGGAGAAGGTCGAAAAGCCTTCAGCTCCCGAAACAGCAGCGCAGGACGCGCCTGCTGAAGCTCCGGCAGTTGACGTTCCGGTGACGCCGGGCCGCGCCTACAATGACCCAAGAGAAGTCCGCAAGCGCCAGAAGGCTGCGGAAGAGGCCAAAAAGGCCGGGAGTAACTAACTGATGCTATCGAACTCCGACATTGAAGCGCTGGAAGACATCCTCTTTGCCGAGCCCTGGGGCGATGATGCCCTGGATTTCTTCGGTTTCCACGGGGTGGTCTGTGCCAGCGTCGTCGGCCCGGCCGAACTGAGTGCGGAAGAAATCTTCCGCCTCGCCACGGGCGCCGAACAGGTGCCCGACACCGGGATTCCCGAGGTGTTCAGGCGTTGCTCCGCCCAGCTGGCAAATGACATGGCCCATGCCCTGGATATGGGGCAGGCCCTGGAATTGCCGGAGCCCGAGGACGGCGACCCGATGAACGCCCTGGAAAACTGGTGTGCCGGATTCGTAGACACCTTCCTTGAACACGAAGAGCAGTGGCTGGAAGCGGCCAGCGAGGAAGAAACCGCCGATCTGATGGTGCCTATGCTGACCCTTTCAGGACTGTTCGATGACGAAGACTTCCAGAAGGTTCGCAACAGTGACAAGTTGTCCCGGCAGATGGCCGATGCCATTCCGGACTCACTGACGGACCTGTACTTGCTGTTCCACGCGCCGGATTAAGCCGGCGCGCCGCTCAGAACAGGTTGTCTGAATGAATGCCAGACCGGCTCAAGCCCGTCTGGCATTTTCATGATACGGCCAAGCTCACACCAGGGAGCGCCGGGAAAGTGAAAATCACTGCCCTGCGATGCCAACAACTTCTCTTTCCGGCACAGCTCAGCCAGAAATCCCAGATCGCCACTGGACTGGCCTGAGGTAGAGACCTCAATTGCTTGCCCCCCTGCCCTTCGGAAATCCGCTGTCAGCTCCCTCAGCTTGGTTGCCGTAAGCTGATATTTTCGGGGATGGGCAAGAACCGCAACGCCACCCGCCTCGGTAATCCAGCGAACGACCTCTGGAAGTTCCGGCCAAAAGGCCTTTACATCACCAGCCTTACCGTTGCCCAGATATCGCTTGAATGCCTGGGCAGCATTGCGAACCACGCCGGCCTCTGTCAGAACCTGGGCAAAGTGTGGGCGTCCCGGGACATCGCCGCCGGCCGCCTCGGAGGCCTTACCGAGAAGATCATCAACACCAAGCTTATCCAGCCGCTCAGCGATCATTCGTGCACGAGCCCAGCGATTGTCGTTCTGCTGCTCCAGAGCCTGCCGGAAATCGTCTGCATCCGGATCAAAGTCGAGGCCGACTATATGGATGGTGCGGCTTTTCCAGAGGCAGGAAAGCTCAACTCCCGGAATCAGCACGATGCCCTGTGCCTGCGCCGCCGTTTCTGCCTCGGCAAGTCCTGCGATGGTGTCATGGTCAGTCAGGGAAAGATGGGTAACGCCGCGCCCGGCCGCACGCTCAACCAGCGCCGCCGGTGATAGCGCGCCATCAGAAGCCGTGCTGTGGCAATGCAGATCAATGCACAAATGCGGGTCTTGCGGTATAGTCACAAAATATCCTGAGTCATCAGATAACTGGCGGCATGCCATGGCTTCACAGTGTACCAGCCAACCATTGCGCGACACGACCGCTGATTATCTGCCTGATTACCTCGTTTGTGAAAGTCATTGCGGAGAGCTGAATGTATTACGCGATTATCAGTGAAGACGTCGAGAACAGCCTGCCGTTGCGCCAGTCTGCCCGCCCTGCACACATCGAGCGGCTGCAGGATTTGAAGGCAGAAGGCCGGTTGCTTGTTGCGGGACCCCATCCGGCGCTTGATACACCGGAGCCTGGCGATGCTGGCTTCACCGGCAGCCTGGTGATTGCGGAATTCGACTCTCTTGAAGCAGCGCAGGCCTGGGCGGATGCCGACCCCTACGTTGAGGCGGCCGTGTACCAGAACGTTGTGGTAAAGCCCTTCAAGGCGGTTTTGCCGTAGACAAAGGCCCGGGCTGCATGAGTTTATTGTAATGATGGCTCGCTTGCACGGCGGGGCATCTATGACAAAATTGCGCTTTTAATCACGCTCAGATTTCAACCGCAGAATTTCAGGGAACCTAACCAGTGACGCTTTTTCGTCTCGCCATCAGTGTATTGTTCGCAGTGTCGTCCATTGCCGTTGCCCAGGCCAAAACTGTCTGGGTAGACGACCAATTGTACCTCCCGGTGAGGTCCGGCGCGGGTTCTCAGTTCCGGATCATCGAAAACGCGGTGCCCAGCGGCACACCGTTGGAAGTGATCGAAGCGTCGGATTCCGGGTATACCCTCGTTCGGACCCCGAAGGGCAACGAAGGTTGGGTATCCAGTCAGTACCTGAGCGAAACGCCAATCGCCGCAGACCGCCTTCGGACGGCCAATCGCCAACTGGAAGAAACCCGCGCCGAACTGGCCCGAGTCAAGGAGCAGCTGTCCAACGTCGTTACCGAGCGAGACGCCCTGGAAAGCTCGGAGTCCTCTCTTTCCGACCGATCACAGGAGCTTCAGGAAGAGTTACAGCGGATCAAGAGCATCGCCGCCGATTCCATCAACCTGAAACGTCGTAATGAGGAACTCCTTGAGGAGAACCAGAAGATTCGCAACGACCTTGAGGTACTCACGGCCGAAAACGAACGTCTTGAAGCCAGCAAGGAATACGACTTCATGCTGCTGGGCGCCGGTCTGGTTCTTGGTGGCGTATTGCTGGCACTGATCATCCCTATGCTCAAACCAACAAGAAAAACTGACAACTGGGCCTGATGCCATGAAGGATTATTCTGAAAAGCGCGATTTCCACCGTATGCAGGTAAACTCGGAGATTGAGATTATCGACGGTCAGGGCAACCGCTTCAGAGGGGTTTGCCGTGACCTGAGCGCAACCGGTATGCAGCTCTTTGTCGAGCAGGAAGTAGCGGTCGGAGAGGAGCTTCAAACGGTTCTTCACCCGAGTAGTGATCAGTTCCCACCCCTGGAAACCGTCTGTGAAGTCATTCGCTGTGAACCGGAAGGCGACGGATTCCTCCTTGGAACAAACATAAGCGAAGTCACTCGCTGAACGAAAAACGGCGGCCAATTGGCCGCCGTTTTTGTTTGTACCCGGAAAAACCTCAGACCAGAGGCTTCTCGGAGACGATGATGCCGTTGTTATCGGCGTAGACATAGTGTCCGGGGTGGAAGGTTACGCCGTGAAAGGTGACCGGAACATTCAAGTCACCCAGGCCACGCTTCTCGCTCTTTCTAGGGTGGGTGCCCAGGGCCTGGACACCGAGGGCGGTGTTGCCAATTTCATCCACATCGCGCACGCAACCATAGATAATAAGACCGGCCCAGCCGTTGCTCGCCGCTTTCTCAGCCAGCATGTCACCCAGCAGCGCATGACGCTTCGAGGCACCACCGTCCACGACCATTACACGACCGTTCCCGGGTTGGCCAACCTGCTCTTTCACCACGGAGTTATCCTCAAAGCATTTCACGGTCACAATCTCACCGCCAAAGGCCTTGTTGCCGCCGTAGTTATTGAACCCGGGCTCAACAACCAACACTTCCGGGAATTCGTCACACAGGTCCGGGGTAATTATCGTCGTCACGTTGTCGCTCTCCTTATGCTGGAAATGAACTCAATCGATTTTTTCGTCGGCCAGGAAGAACCAGGTATCCAGCACCGAATCGGGGTTCAGTGACACCGTATCAATACCCTCATCCATCAGCCACTTGGCAAGATCCGGATGGTCTGATGGCCCCTGCCCGCAGATCCCGATGTACTTGCCGGCTTTCTTGCAGGCCTGGATAGCATTGGACAGCAACGCCTTGACTGCATCGTTACGCTCGTCGAACAGATGGGCAATGATGCCGGAATCCCGGTCCAGCCCCAGCGTCAGCTGGGTCAGATCGTTGGAGCCGATAGAGAAGCCGTCAAAGTGCTCCAGGAACTGATCCGCCAGCAGCGCATTGGCAGGCAGCTCGCACATCATGATCACACGCAGACCGTTGTCACCACGCTTGAGCCCATTCTCCGCCAGCAGATTCACTACCTGCTCTGCCTCGCCCACGGTGCGCACAAACGGAACCATGACTTCCACATTGGTCAGGCCCATCTCGTTGCGCACTTTCTTCAGGGCGCGGCATTCCAGTTCGAAGCAGTCCCGGAAGGTGTCGGAGATATAACGGGAGGCCCCCCGGAAACCGAGCATCGGGTTTTCCTCGTCCGGCTCGTACAGGGTGCCGCCGATCAGGTTGGCGTACTCGTTGGATTTGAAATCCGACAACCGCACGATCACCTTCTTGGGTGCAAATGCAGCGGCCAGTGTAGAGATGCCTTCCACCAGTTTGTCGACGTAGAAATCCACCGGAGAACTGTAGCCGGAAATGCGTTTTTCGACTGTCTGCTTGATATCCCGGGGCAGGCCGTCAAAGTTCAGCAGTGCCTTGGGGTGAACGCCAATCATCCGGTTAATGATAAACTCCAGCCGTGCCAGCCCCACGCCCTCGTTGGGCAGCGCCTGGAAATCGAAGGCACGGTCGGGGTTGCCCACGTTCATCATGATCTTGAACGGTATGTTGGGCATCGAATCCACGGTGTTTTCCCGCAGTTCGAAATCCAACGAACCTTCATAGATCATGCCGGTATCACCCTCGGCACAGGAAACCGTCACTTCCTGGCCATCGGTCAGCAACTCGGTGGCATCGCCGCAACCAACCACGGCTGGAATACCCAGCTCGCGGGCAATGATGGCCGCGTGGCAGGTACGGCCACCGCGATCGGTAACAATGGCGGAGGCCCGTTTCATGACCGGTTCCCAGTCCGGATCGGTCATGTCGGTGACCAGCACATCGCCGGCCTGAACACGGTCCATTTCCTTGATACTGGTAATGATCTTCACCGGACCGCTACCGATCTTGTGGCCGATACTCCGACCTTCCACCAGTATCTTGCCGGTTTCATTCAGCAGGTACCGCTCCATCACATTGGCGGAAGCACGGCTTTTCACCGTCTCCGGGCGGGCCTGAACGATGTAGATCTTGCCGTCGTCACCGTCTTTCGCCCACTCGATGTCCATAGGGCGCTGGTAATGCTTCTCGATAATCATGGCCTGGCGGGCCAGGTCTTCCACTTCAGCATCGGTGATGCAGAAGCGGTTGCGGTCTTCCTGTTCGACCTTCACTGTCTCAACAAACTCACCTTCACCAGGCTTGGTGTGGTAAACCATCTTGATAGCCTTGCTGCCGAGGTTCCGACGCAGCACAGCAGGCCTGTCAGCCTCCAGAGTGGGCTTGTGCACGTAGAATTCATCGGGGTTCACGGCACCTTGCACAACGGTCTCTCCCAGGCCGTAGGAAGCGGTTACAAACACCACGTCACGGAAGCCGGATTCGGTATCCAGGGTGAACATCACACCACTGGCCGCGGTTTCACTGCGCACCATTTTCTGGATACCGGCAGAGAGCGCGACCATCTTGTGGTCGAAACCATGGTGGACACGGTAGGAAATGGCCCGGTCATTGAACAGGGAGGCAAACACCTCCTTCACGGATGTGCGTACCTGCTCAAGGCCCACCACATTCAGGAAGGTCTCCTGCTGGCCGGCGAACGAGGCGTCGGGCAGATCTTCCGCAGTTGCAGAGGAGCGAACCGCAACCGCCATATGCTCGTTGCCATCCTGCAGCGCTGCAAAGGACTCTTTCAGCGCATTTTCCAGAACATCCGGAAATGGCGTTTCAATGATCCACTGGCGAATCTTCGCCCCAACCCGGGCCAGTTCGTTGACATCGTTGATGTCCAGGGCGTCCAGAGCCTCGTCGATCCGGCCCTTGAGACCGTCGGTGGCCAGGAATTCACGATAGGCATGTGCTGTAGTGGCAAAGCCACCCGGAACGGTAACACCTGCGTTGGCGAGATTACTGATCATTTCGCCGAGTGAGGCGTTCTTGCCGCCTACCCGATCGACATCGGACATTCCCAGGTGATCAAACCAGATAATGTAATCTTCCAAAGCATGTCTCCCTTGAGTCTGTAAAGCTAAGAGCAAAATCGGGCCAGCGGTATCAAGCAGTAAAACCAGACAATATCCACTGCGGAGTCTCGAACTTGGCGTGTATGATACTGTAACCTGCGGAAATTACCTAGGCCACCAAGCCAGGAATCAAGGAACCAAGGAACCGGACGATACAGCATGAAACGCACTGCTTTTTTCATTTCTGATGGCACCGGCCTGACAGCCGAAGCACTGGGGCACAGTCTTCTGGCCCAGTTCGAAAAGATCGAATTTGAACGGGTCACCGTTCCCTATATCGCGGACGAAGAAAAAGCCCGGGAAATGGTGAAACGGATCAACAAGGCGGCCGAGACAGATGGCGCGCGCCCGCTGGTGTTCGACACCATTGTGAACAGCGATATCCGGGAAATCATCGCCACCGCCGAAGGCTTCATGGTGGATATTTTCGGGACCTTTCTCAAACCCCTGGAGCAAGAGCTGCAGTCCTCCTCTTCGTATACCGTGGGTAAGTCCCACGCCATCAATAACGAAGGGAGCTATGAGCGCCGGATCAATGCAGTCAACTTTGCACTGGATAACGACGATGGAGCGCGCACACGGCATTACGATGAAGCCGATCTGATCCTCGTCGGTGCTTCCCGAAGCGGGAAAACGCCCACCTGCCTTTATCTGGCACTGCAATATGGTGTGAAGGCGGCGAACTACCCGATTACGGAAGAAGATCTGGCAGACCAGCAGATCCCCAAGGCGCTCAAACCGCACAAAGAGAAGATTTTCGGGCTGACCATCGATCCGGAACGCCTGGCGACCATACGCAACGAGCGCCGGCCGAATTCCCGCTACTCATCCATCAAACAGTGCATGCATGAGATTGAGGAAATCGAGTTGATGTACCGGCGTGAACGGATTCCGTACCTGAACACCACGGCCTATTCCGTGGAGGAAATCTCCACCCGCATCATGGTGACAACCGGATTGAAGAGACAGCGTTAAGGGGGCCAAAGCCTCAGGAAAATGATCGGGCTCAGACGAAAAAGGGGTCAGGTGAAATGCTCATCTGACCCCTTTTAGTATCAGCTTTACAGTTCCTGAATCGTCAACCCTAGCTTCTCGACCACGGCCCGGTTCTCCGGACTGGTTACCACGGCCGTACTGGCTTTCTCCGGCACCAGCCAGGTTTTCGCCACACGCTTCAGATCGTCCAGTGTAACCGACAGCACCCGCTCCCGGAACCTCGCCCGTTGTTCCGGGGTACGGCCAAACAGCTTGTTGTGGAAGGCATGACGAGCCGCGCCCGCGGGGGACCGGGGCCTGTCGAGTTGGCCAATTACACCAAGAATCGACTCTTCCAGTTCCTGATAATCGTGGTCATTGTCCTGCAGCCATGCCAGGGCCGCGTCGAAATCGTCCAGCGTTTCCTCCAGGCGCGGATCACGGTAGGAGAAGAAACGGAAAGTGCCGTTCACACTGTCCTGGCCAGCGCCACCGCCGTAGGCACCACCCTTTTCACGGATGGCACGGTGAAGGTAACCATTGCGCAGAAAGCCACCCAGCACGGTCAGTGCCGCCGCATCCGGATGATCCACGGCTACAGTGCTGTAGGCCCTGGAACAGAAGTTGACCTGAGTGGAGGTCAGCCAGGCCTCGCGGGTTGTGTAATTGACCGGCTCCATTTTCCAGCCGGAGACACCCGCCTCGGAGGCGTCACGCCAGCAGGACTTAAGATCATCAACCATCGCCGGCAGCTGGTCGTCTTCACCAATCACCAGGAACTCGCGGCCCTGGTTGCCAATCTTCTTGTGCAATGCGGAAAGCTTGTCGCACAGCGCTGTCAATTCCTCCGGATCTTTCAGGGCCTGGTCCAGCTGCTTGGTGCCGCGAATACCGGCAAGACCACCAAGCCGGAACGACAGCCAGGCTCCGGGGCTCATACCCTGGCACGCTGCGCCCATGGCCAGGGCATGACCACTGCCGGTTACTGCCTGCTCTCGACGGGCACGAATCTGGGCAATAATCTCCCGGATCCGCTCTTTCTCATCGAAGCGGGCGCTGGTGTAGACATCCCGCAGAAGACGGGTTAATTCACTGCGATTACGGGCCAGCGCCTTGCCGTTGAAGATGATGTATCCGGACAATTCCTGAACATCATCAATACGGCCTTTGGCGCTGAATGCCGCGCCGATACCACCGGACTCCGCAGAAATACGGTCCTGCATCTGCAGGTAGTCCAGATCCCCACAACCCACTTCGGAGATCAGGGTGGTGTAATACGGCACCAGCAGAAGCTCCTCTTCGGTCAGGGCCGGCACCGGGACAACAATCTGTTCGTATACCAGGCCATTGGTACCACGGGCATAAACGGTCGCCGAAATATCGCCGTCATAGCGTCCTTCAGGCTCAGGCATCTGCAGCGGCACATCAGACAGATCCACTTTGGGCAGAATGGAGTCGTCATCCTTGTGCATCTGGCGTTCTTCCAGTGCCTTGGCCCGATCCACAATCATCCGGACTTCCTCGTCGGTCAGCTCGGCCTTGCGACGGGCCAGAGCTTCACGGATAGCCTCCTGGCGACGGGACTCAAGCTTTTCATCCGGACGCAGAGTCAGAGTGACCCGATGGGGATTCTCCAGAAGCTTACGGCGGATCAGATCGGGCACATACTGCGGATCCCGGATCTTTTCCCGGAGCGTTGCCAGCACCGGTTCCAGATCCAGCAGTTCGACGGGGTCACCACCGTGCACCATGGGTGCGATGGCGCTCATGATCAGTTGCAAACCATAAGGGAACTGGTCGCCTGCGATTTCCCGCTGGTGCAATTCGAGCTGATGCAGGATGGCTTCCAGACGTTCCTGGCTGACGCCCTCCTCCACGACCTTGAGCAGCGTGGACTCGAGCAGCGCTTCCAGATCCTTGTGTTTGTCCGGCTCGCTGCCTTCGATGCCGCAAACAAAGGTCATTTCACGGTTGGAGTCTTCCAGACCACACATGGGCGAAGGTGCATGGCCAAGATCCGTGGTTTCCAGGGCTCGCATCAGTGGTGAGGCACTGTTTTCCAGCAGTACCGCAGAGAGCAGTTGACCCTCCAGGTTCTCGTGCAAATCAAAGCTGTGGCCCAGCAACCAACCGACAACGATGTGGGTCTTGTTGTCGGTACCCTCACCTTCGTTAACCGCGTAGCCCTGCTCGACCCGCACCGGTGCGAACATCCGCTTCTCGTCGCGCACCGGAAGATCGATGTCCAGCCGGTCGAACCGTTTCAGTGCCAGCTGTTCAAACTTTTCATGGTGCTCATGCGCAGGAATATCACCATAGGTAGCAAATATCGCATTGCTGGGATGGTAGTGGTGGCGGTAAAACTGCTGCAGGTCGTCGTAACTGAGGTCGACAATATGATCAGGCTCACCGCCACTGTTGTAGTGATAGGTCGTGGTCGGGAAAAGATGGCTGCTCAGGTTCTGCCATAGCTGGGAGGTGGGCGAACTCATGGCGCCTTTCATTTCGTTGTAGACAACGCCCCGATACACCAGATCAGTGGAAGGATCCTCCGGCTTGTCGAACTCCAGGCGATGACCTTCCTGCGCAAAATCCAGCGGATCGAGCTTGGAGAAAAATACACAATCCAGGTAAACCGACAACAGGTTGTCGAAATCCTTCCGGTTCATGCTGGCGAACGGATAGGCGGTCCAGTCGCTACTGGTAAAGGCGTTCATGAAGGTGTTCAGGGACCGCCGGATCATCATGAAGAACGGATCACGAACCGGAAAACGCTCACTACCACACAGTGCGGTATGTTCGAGAATGTGGGCTACGCCGGTGGAATCCATCGGGAAAGTCCGAAGCGCCACGAAAAATACGTTCTCGTCGTTATCGGCTGCCAGATGCAGGTGCCGGGCGCCGGTCTTCTTGTGGCGATACTCCTCAACCTCGAGGTTGAGCGTGTCGATCCGGTGACTGCGAAGCTTCTCAAAGGCCGGATGGGTTGCGTTGTCGATCACTGCAGCCATTCAAACTATCCTGTCTTTAAACAATTGGAGAATTGTAGGGTAACACGTAGTATCGATTATCATGCATCACTCCCGTAGCCATAAGGTACCCCAGCCGTCCATGACAACACCTGCACCTCAATCAAAGGCTGTTGACGCCCCGGAAGTAGCCGCCTATTGGGCAGAACGCCGCCGTTATCTTGACCGGATCCGGAAGGTACCGGAAATCAGACAGCGTTTCTGGCGGGAAGTTGCCATTTACCTGCTTCGCCGCTTGCTCTGGTCGTTCGGATTCTTCCCGGTTTTTATCGCCTTCTGGGTACCGTTAGTACTGGCCAGCTTCAATCCGGTTGTACTTGCTTCAGACCTGATTCCACTGCTGCAGAACTTCGTCGATTCCAACCCGGAAGTGCAAGCCACCACCATCAGCACGCTGGTCATTGCCTGGGCTTCTATCGGTTTTTTCTTCCTGGTGTTTGATTTCGTGCTCACCCCGTTCAAATCACCCTATGCATACGAAGCCGATGTGTACATGAGATCATGGGAGCAACTCAACCATGACCAGCTTCCGGATAAAGTGTGATTTGGCCTGCATTCTCGGTAACTCCCGGACACTTTCTGTTACATAGCGTTGCAGTCACTGGGTAAGATGAAGCGGTAGACAGAATTCCAAGAATGCAGGATCAAGAGGTTCCGTCATGGTCGATTTCAGACCGCTTCTTTTCGTCAATGCCCTGGCGCTTATGCTGCTGGTTACCGCCGGGTTCGCATCGGTCCGGGATGATCTGCGGATAACGGAAACCTTCGAACCGCCCGCCGCTGATCAGGTGGCTGCCGCCGTAGCCGCTAAACCCGAAACCAGCACGCCACCTGAACCTGCTTCCAAAGTATCCGCCAAAGCCGAGCCACCTGCCCCGGAAGTCCGTTCACCCGTGGTCGACACTACTCCATTTACCGTTCCACCCATGCCGGAGAACCCGGAGGTACTGGCAGTGGCTGAACCGCCGGCGGCAATAACAACGCGCACAGACGGAGCTCCGGCAACTCAGAAAAAACCCGTAAAACAACAGCAACCACAACCCTCAACGCAAGCCCTGCTGGTGCTCCGCTCCAATGTAGTCGGCGATCAGGTCACCATTAATGGCAAGGAATACGGCGCGACCCGACTGGATCTCAAGCTGGATCCTGGCCGGTACGAGGTCACCATCAGCAAACCCGGCTTCAAGCCCTGGAACCGCACGGTTGCCCTCGAAGCCGGTAATGAGATGACCCTGGCGGGCAAGCTGGAAGCCTTTACCACCGTGAATTACCGTGACGGCACCTGGATTGGCGGCGTGAAATCCGGTGACGGCACCTATCAGGATGCCGATGGCCTGCGCTACGAGGGCCATTTTGTAGACGGCCAATTCCACGGCCAGGGCACCGCCTGGTATCCCGATGGCAGCCGTTACGAGGGAGGCTGGTCGGCCGGCAAGCGCGAGGGCGAAGGTGAGTGGCGCAGCGCCGACGGCTCCCGCTACTCCGGCGAATTTCGGGCTGACCAGTTCAATGGCAAGGGCACCCTGACAATGGTAAACGGCGACATATTGACCGGCCACTGGCAGGACGGACAGTTAAACGGCCACGGCTCCCTGACCACTGCAGACGGCATGCTCTATGTTGGCGGCTTCCGGAACGATGAATTCCACGGTAGCGGCACACTGACCTACCCTGACGGGCGCCATTATGAGGGCGAGTTCTCCAACGGCGCCTTCCACGGCACCGGGGCCGAGGTCTTTGCCAGCGGCAAGAAATACGAAGGCCAGTACATCGAAGGGAAGTTTCATGGCAAGGGGTTGTTAAAGAACCCCAATGGCAGCTCGATCGAAGCCACTTTCCGTCATGGCGAACCTTACGGACAGGTACGCCTGACCACGGCGGCAGGGGAAATTTTCACTGCCCGAACCACTGAACCCGGTGTCTGTTATCGGGACAAGAGCTACCGGGCCACCGAGTGCCCGAAACTGGAAGGCTGGTAATCACAACGGCCCGATAACAAACGCGTTTGCAGTAAACGATTGAGGTAGTGACATGGCGATCAAGAACGCTCTGCTGGTAGATGACTCCAAGGTGGCACGATTTGCCCTGAGCAAACTGCTGGAGAGTCGCGACATGGAAGTCAACATGGCTGGCTCGGCCGAAGAGGCCCTGGATTTCCTCAATAGTCATGGCCGTCCGGATGTTATCTTCATGGACCACCTGATGCCCGGAATGAATGGCGTGGAAGCCACCAAGGCCATCAAGGGCAACCCCGAGACCGCCGGCATCCCCATCATCATGTGCACATCCAAGAAATCGTCCTCGTTTATGGAAGAAGCGAGGAACTTTGGTGTTTACAACATCCTGACCAAGCCACCGCAAACCGAGGGACTCAGAGAAGTTCTGGATCAGCTGGCCAGCGATGTTACAGGCGGAACTCTGCCGGAGCCGCCCGCTGAAACGGCCGCCTCCCCCGGGGACGAGGACGAACTGCTGAACGTGCCAGCAGATGCGTCGGTGGAACTGTCGCCCAAGACGGGTGATTCAGCCGGTCGCGGCAACCCACAAGCCAATGTGGTTCCGCTGACCAGCGAGCTCATTGAGCAGATTGCCCGTTCCGCGGTCAAAACCCACATCAACAACCGCCTGCACGAACTGCTCAGCTCACTCTTCGACGAACAGTTCGACCATTTGAAGCGGGCCCTGGACGAATCCCGCAGCAAACAGGACGCGGCCATTGAGGAACGCCTGAACGCCCTTACCGACATGGTCGACGAGCGCACCAGAAACCTGCGCGACGAAGTCGCCGCCGAGGTCAACCTCAACCTCGGGAGCGAGCTGGCAGTACTCAGGAAGGAACTGAAAAAGAACTCTGGCTTTACCGGTGAACACATGGCCGAGCTGAAAGACCACATCACCAGTGTTCAGACGATTGATACGGAGTTCTGGCAGACCCTGCAATCCGAGGCCATTCAGCAGGCCCACGAGATTTCCCGGGAAACAGCCGAAGACATTGCCCAGCGCACAATCGATCTGTTTGTTTCTCAGCAGCGTTCAGCGGCGTCGCGGATCTACACCATTGGTCTTGCCGTGAGCCTCGGGATCTTCAGCGTCGGGATTGCCTGGCTGTCGGGCCTGTTCGGCTGAGCAGCTCCCGGATTCTGCGCCAGTCTGTCGGGGTGTCCACATCGTCGTGGACCCCCGGAATGTCTACCCGGGTTGCCCGCACCTCTGCCAGCAGGCGCCCGGCGCCCCTATCCCCTTCCAGATCCAGTACCAGGGGCCAGAGCCAACGCGGCAAGTAGGCCGGCACGCCCGGCCGGTCACCATAATCTGCGGCAATGGGCTGTTCCGGTACGCAGCGGGCCGCTTTGCCAAAAGCTGCCAGAGCGTTAAGATCCAGCAGCGGCTGGTCCGCCACCAGAACAAAAACGCCCTTTACCGCCGGCCCCAGGCTTCGAAGCCCCGCAGACAGCGATGCCGATATTCCCTCCTGCCAATCCGGCGCCCGCAGCCAGGAGGAAGGCTGGCGTCGACAACGAAACCGGATCAGGGGATACCAGGCCCCGCACACTACCCGGACATCCGGGCTCAAGACCCGGCCCTGGCCAATGGCGGCGTCCAGAAGCGTATGGTTGCGGGAATCCGCCTCTGCCCGGTTGCCAGGCATCAGGGGCAACAGGGCTTTGGGCCGGCCAAGGCGACTGGAAGCACCGGCAGCCAGTATCAGTACCGGGAATTGCTGATCGTTACGCTTGTCGAAGTTTAAGATGATGAGCTCGATCCAAAAAGAAATGGAGCGCTGGCCAGCTGCCAGACTGCTGTATTCGGTGATTTTTGCTAGAATTCGGCCATCAATCAACCATACCCGCCTGGAAATTTGATGAACCATCTGTTTGTAGACAACCTGACCGTTATCGATTTCGCCTACCTGGACCCGACCCGGGGGTTGGTAGGTGAAAGCTGGATTGCGGATGTGGTGCTTGGCGGGGAGCTGGACGAACAGGGCATGGTGTTCGACTTCAGCAACGTAAAACGCACCATCAAACGGGTGATCGATGAGCGTGTTGACCATCGCCTGGTGATTCCCCGTGGCTACCAGGGACTGTCCTGGAACGAGGAACAGCCAGACACCTTTACCTGGGCACTCACCGATGGCAGCCAGATCATTCACCGCTCCCCGGACGAAGCCATCGTCTGGTTGTCCGCCGACCGGGTTGTGCCTTCGGCCGTTGCCTCGCTGCTGGAATTGGAAATCAAGGCGGTACTTCCGGCCAACGTGATTTCCGTGGAGATCAATCTCCGGGAAGAGGAAATCGACGGCGCCTACTATCACTACGTGCACGGCCTGAAGAAACACCTGGGCAACTGCCAGCGCATTGCCCACGGCCATCGCTCACCGATTCGTATCGATCGCAACGGCCACCGCGATTACGATCTGGAATGCCGCTGGGCGAAGCTCTGGCGGGATATTTACGTGGGTTCCGAGGAGGATGTGGTGCGGCGCCATGTGGGCGAAGACGGCGTTCGCTACGTGACCTTCGAATACGAGGCCAACCAGGGGGAGTTTGCGCTGACCCTTCCAGAGGAACGCGTATACATGCTGGATACAGACACCACGGTGGAACTGATTGCCGCCCACATGGCCGACAAGCTCAAGGTGGAGTTTGCGACAGACACCATCCGGGTGAAGGCTTATGAAGGTGTTGGCAAAGGGGCCATTGCCGAACGTTGATCGGATTCGGGGTCCGATGAAAATGTCATCGGACCCCGGTTTTGCCTGGCTTGAAATTCAGGCACAAAAAAACCGCCATAAGGCGGTTTTTTTGATGGCTATCCGGTGGACTAAACCGTCAAGCCGTATTGGCGTCCCCTAGGGGGTTCGAACCCCTGTTGCCGCCGTGAAAGGGCGGAGTCCTAGGCCACTAGACGAAGGGGACTAGAAATTGGTGGAGCCAGGCGGGATCGAACCGCCGACCTCAACACTGCCAGTGTTGCGCTCTCCCAGCTGAGCTATGGCCCCTCAACGGCTGCGTATATTAAGGATCCGCCCTATGGGCGTCAACCTCTGAAACACACTTTTTTTCAGTTTTCTGAACATCCCTGTTCAAGCCGTTTATTAATTCACCAAAGCGGTTAATGAATACCCAGAGCCGCGTATTCTTTTTCCACCTTCTTGGTTTCCTTCTTGGAGAAACCACCCATCACTTCAAGCGCATGCCTGAGCCGTGAACGAGTCATGTCCGGGCCCAGCAGCGCCATGGAATCCATGACAGACCAGGAATTCGGCGTACCGGCAACCGCCACAAAAATGGAGAACATGAAATCTCCCATCTTCAGGTCCATGGCTTTAGCCAGGGCCTTGATGTCCGCGAAGATGGTCTCCTTGCTCCAGTGGCGCTGTGCTTCAAGCTTCCAGAGCGTAAACTGCAGAACCCGCTTGATCTGGGCCTCTTCAAGTTTGTTATGGGCAAAGTCCTCCGGCTTCAGGTTGAGCATGCCTGAGAACATGAACTGGGCCATGGGCGCCACATCCGAGAACACCTCTGCCCTGCCCTTGATGTGAGGCACCAGAGCACGCAGCGCGTCCTCGTTGAACCACCACTGGCGCATGCGCTCCATGAACTGCTCTTCAGTCAACTCTTCACGCAGCCACTGGCCGTTCAGCCAGCGAAGCTTCTCCACATCGAATACCGGGCCACCAAGAGAGACACGCTGGATGTCGAAGTTCTCAATCATCTCATCCAGTGTGAACTTTTCCCGCTCGTCGGGCATGGACCAGCCCATGCGCCCGAGATAGTTGGTGACGGCCTCCGGCAGAAAGCCCATGCGCTCATAGAAATTGATGCTGGTGGGGTTCTTGCGTTTGGACAGCTTGCTCTTATCCGGGTTACGCAACAGCGGGAGGTGACAGAGCACCGGCATGTCCCAGCCAAAATACTGGTATAGCAGCTTGTGCTTCGGCGCCGAGTTGATCCACTCCTCGCCCCTCAAAACATGGGTGATTTCCATCAGGTGATCATCAACCACATTGGCCAGGTGATAGGTGGGCATGCCGTCGGATTTGAGCAGGATCTGGCAGTCCACCTGGGCCCAGTCAATCTCGATGGTGCCCCGGAGCATATCGTCAATCTCGCAGACGCCCTCGTCGGGCACTTTCATGCGAATCACATATGGCTCGCCCGCGTCCAGACGACGCTTCACTTCGTCATCGGACAACTCCAGGTCGCCCTTGATGCCCGGGTTCAGGCCCTGGGCTTTGCGTTCTTCCCGAATGGCTTCCAGATCTTCCGGTGTACGGAAGCAATAAAAGGCGTGCCCGGCGGTCACCAGGTCCTCGGCATACTGACGGTAGGAGTGCTTGCGCTCGGACTGCCGATAAGGGCCGTGGGGGCCACCTACATCGGGGCCTTCATCCCAGTTCAGGCCGAGCCAGCGTAACGCCTTGAGAATATCCTGCTCGGATTCGGCAGTGCTGCGAGCCTGGTCGGTGTCCTCAATTCGCAGAATGAACTGGCCGCCGTGCTGACGGGCAAAGCACAGGTTGAACAGGGCCACGTAGGCGGTACCAACGTGAGGGTCACCAGTGGGTGACGGAGCAATTCGGGTACGTACAGTCATGAAACCTTCCTGAAAAATCGGTGGCCGTTTGATAAAGCGGGCATTATACCGGCCATCGTCAGGTTTCGCATGATCAGGAAGTTAACGAGCGTACCGCAAAGCGCCCGCGGAAAGTTTCTTTTGCCGCGGCCCGGCTCGTTTGTTACATTATAACATTACACAATTGCATCGCAGGATCTGATTTATCATGCGCGTTCCCGGAAAAGCACTTTCTCTGGCACTCGGTGCCGGCACCCTTTTGATCAGCGGCGCTCTGCAGGCCGAGACCCGTATTGTTACTTCCATCAAACCGGTTGAGCTGATTGTCAGCGCGATCGCCACGGAAGACATGCAGACAACGAGCCTGGTTCCGCCTGGCTCCAGCCCCCACAACTACACCATGAAGCCATCCCAGCGCCGGGCACTGGAAAACGCCGACGTGATTTTCTGGGTGGGGCCCGACATGGAAACCTTCCTAAATCGCCTTCTGGCCGGGCAGGAGTTCAGCAGCCGAACGGTCGCACTCATGGATGCCGAGCACGAATCCGGGGAAGACACCCACGATGAGCACGCTCACGACGAACACGCGGACGATCACCATGGCCATGCTCATGAGGAGGCCAAGGAAGAAGAGCACCATAACGACGGACACGGACACGGCCATGATCACGGTGACGGAGAAGACCCGCACATCTGGCTGGATCCCGAATTGGCCATCGAAATGGCCGAAACTATCCGCGATGCTCTCTCAGGACTGGACGGTGTTGACGCTGGCGCGTTAACCGAGAACTTCGAACAGTTCAAAGTCAGCGTTCGAGAAGCCGATGCCAGCATTCGCGACCGTCTTGCACCGGCGCACGAAATCAGCCTGTTCGCCTATCACGACGCCTTTACCCGATTTGCCGAACACTATGATTTGAAACTCGAAGGCGTTCTTACGCTAAACCCGGAGCTGTCGCCGGGGGCACGCCACATTGCAGAGGTTCAGGAAAAGCTGCGCAACGCCAACCACCCCTGCCTTCTGACTGAACCCCAGTTCAACCGCCAGTGGTGGCGCTCGATCACAGAAAACCTGGACGTTACCTTCAGCACCTGGGACCCTTTGGCCACCGACATCGAAGCCACGCCCGAGGGTTACAACAACTTCCAGCAAAGCATTGTCGACGCGGTGCTCAAGTGCCTACCAGAGGATGCTGAGCATTAACGGAATGGTGACGATGGCCAGCAAGGTCTGGCCACTTATGATGCCCGCCATCAAGGGGGCATCACCGCCAAGCTGCCGGGCCAGAATATAGGCTGAGGTGGCCGTAGGAAGCGCCGCCAGGAGAATCGCTACCTGCACCATCAGTCCCTCAAGGCCCAGCAACATTGCCAGCCCGGCAGCCATCACCGGAAACCCAACCAGCTTCAGCGCGGATGACACAATAAATGGCAGGGAAGCCCCTCGCAGGGCTTTCAGTTGAAGCCCGGCACCGACCGTCATCAGCCCCATCGGCAACGCCAGATTGCTGAGGGGCTCGAGAATACCGCCGATCAGCGGATGAAACCCGATCTCGAAGAAGCTCCAGACCACGCCGATCACCGAGCCCACGATCAGAGGATTGGTCACGATCGCCTTGAAAACCGGCACCACCCTCACCGGCCCTTCCGTGGCCACCAGCGAAAACATCAGTATGCAAAGCAGGTTCAGCAACGGCACCATGATGGCCACCGCAATCGCCGTGAGGGACAGGCCCTGATCCCCCAACAGCATGCCGCCGGCTGCCAGACCCACATAGGAATTGAACCGGATAGCCCCCTGGTAAACCGAAGAGAACACCGGGCCGGGCCAGCGCCAGAACCATTGCGCCAACGCCAGAGCCAGGGTCATTGCTATCAGCATGGCGCCGATCAGTAAGGCAATATCGCCATAGGCCGAGGCTGGCAACCGTGCCTGCCCCAGCTTGAAGACCAGCATGGCCGGAAACAGCACGTAATAAGTAAACCGCTCCGCCTGGGGCCAGAAATCACCACCCGGAAAGTCAATCCGGCGGAACACATGCCCAAGCATGATCAACACAAATACGGGCAACAGTGCCTGTACCATCAGGGGCATACGTTCAGACTCCGAGGCAAAGTTGACAGGTCCGCTGTTACAAGACGGGCCTGAGATAAGCAGCAGAGCATAACAGAAGGGGCGACGTTTCTTCAGAGAGGCTCGTGCTATGGGCGCATTTCGTCAAAGCCCTACGGAAATCGGGGGCCGATGCCTGTTAAACTAACGCCCACTTTTTGCCGTAATGATTCACGCAACACGTTTTTCGTCGATAACAGGTACCGTAATGTCTGGAACACCATCTGAGGACACCATGCTGCACAATTCCGGCCCCTCCCGCCGCTTCTGCGTGGCCCCGATGATGGACTGGACCACCAGTCATTACCGTTATCTGGCGCGCCAGCTTAGCAGGCACACCCTGCTCTACACCGAAATGGTGACCACCGGGGCGCTGATCCATGGCGATACGGCACGTTTTCTGCGCCATGACGAGGCCGAGTACCCGCTGGCCCTTCAGCTTGGCGGCAGCGATGCCGGCGAGCTTGCCCACTGCGCCAGGCTGGCGCAGCAATACGGGTTCGACGAGATTAACCTGAACGTCGGTTGCCCCAGCGATCGGGTTCAGAACAACATGATCGGCGCCTGCCTCATGGGCCACCCGGACAAGGTGGCCGAGGGCGTGCGCGCCATGATTGAGGCAACCGACCTGCCGGTAACCGTGAAGCACCGGATCGGTATTGATGGGCGGGAATCCTGGGACGATCTCTGTGAGTTCGTGGAAAAAGTGTCGGACGCTGGTTGCCGGACGTTTATCGTGCACGCCCGGATCGCGATTCTTGAGGGCCTGAGCCCCAAGGAGAACCGGGATATACCGCCGCTCAAGTACGACTGGGTGTATCACCTGAAGGCCAAGTACCCGCATCTGGAAATCATCATCAACGGTGGCATCAAGACCTTCGAGGAATGCCACGAGCATCTCCGGCACACCGACGGCGTGATGCTGGGCCGGGAGGCGTACCACAACCCCTGGCTGCTGGCGGGCGTTGACCCGGAGTTTTTCGGGCAGTCTGCGCCGGTGCAGAGCCGGCATCAGGCGCTTCGGGCCATGCTTCCGTTTATCGAGAGCGAGCTTGAGCGGGGCGTCTTCCTGACCCACATGTCCAGACACCTTCTCGGCCTGTTCCATGGCCAGCCTGGCGGCCGACAGTTCCGTCGCTATATCAGCGAAAACGCCCATAAATCCGGCGCCGGTCTGGAAGTTATCGAGACAGCGCTGGAAAAGGTACGTGAACCGGCAACGCCAGAGATTGCCGAAGCTTAATTGCCGTCAATTGCCACCATACCTTTTGTTGTCTTGTTCCTGTCAGAGCGGGCCGTTATTGTAGGCGTATAACCAGTGCCCGGGATTCGGGCACACCAATAACAGCTCAACCGGGACGACAGAACGAATGACCAGCAAGCTCGACCAACTGAAGACCATGACCACGGTAGTGGCGGATACCGGCGATATCGAAGCCATCTCAAAGTGGCGGCCGGAAGATGCCACCACCAATCCTTCCCTGCTGCTCAAGGCGGCCGCCTCCGATTCTTATCGCCCCATGCTGGATAAGGCTGTCGCCGAGGCCCGGCGGCATGGTGGCTCAGATGCCGAGCAGCTGACCATGGCCACGGACATACTGGCGGTGCTTGCTGGCCG
>Ga0209942_1000139_pt1 | contig 44959 bp, 39 predicted proteins | sample SalPonR1_A_D2_MG_FD_185695 | JGI IMG/M metagenome (GOLD analysis project Ga0209942, IMG submission 185695) | Salt pond soil microbial communities from South San Francisco under conditions of wetland restoration - Salt Pond MetaG R1_A_D2_MG... ...
AAGCCTCTTGAAACTCAAAATGAATGAGATGTTGAATGGCTCGAGTTAATCCACAAGCATAGCATTGAATGTCAAAGAGCAAAACAGATACACAAATTGACTGCCCGGAATCAAAGTAATCAGGTGGTAAAAAAAGTAATACAATGGAAAAAATGTAAAACAATAAAAGGCCAGCGATTTTAAGTCTAACTTTATTTTCCATTTACTAGAGGACATTTATCTGATTTATTAAAACTATGGACATCAAAAAGAATGTATTTAGGACTACTCCTAATCTATGTATACCAAAAAGAATAACTATTATAAAAATAGCAAATTCCAACAAACTGTGAAAATCAAAGCAAAAAGAAGCAACCCCTTCAATTATTATCCATATATTTATAGCTAATCAAAATTTAGATGGATATGAAAAAGTTAATCCCAATTTTAGCAGTATCTCTATTGCTTTCCGTACTATCTACTTCCCAATTATATAGTCAAAAATCGGATAGTAGGGCTTATACCTCAGCTATTGGATTGAGGTTAGGTTGGGGATTCAATGCGACTGGAAAACACTTTATAAACAACAATCATGCCCTCGAAGGAATAGTGAGTTATCGTGGAAGAGGTTTATCAGGTTGGAGCACAACAAGAATAGCAGCCAGCTATCAAGTACATTATGATTTAGATGCCATTGAGGAGTTAGACAACTTAAGATGGTATTGGGGAGTTGGTGGATTGGTAGGATTTGACAACTTCCGCAATTTTGATAATATTGTCTTTTTTGGCGTCACGGGTGTTATAGGTTTAGATTATAAATTTGATGACATCCCCTTAAATATAAGCTTTGACATCATGCCAACATTTGAAATTGGAAGCAATAGGGCATTCTTTGATACGGGAAGAGGTTTAAAACTAAACCTTGGAGGTTTTGCAGTACGCTATACTCTCCAATAATAGAAATAGGTAGGTAAGTAATCGCAGTAATGAACACAAAATCAGTCCACTGACTCTGTGACTTTACGCCTGCGATTTCGGTACCAAACAAACCCAATGGCACCCACAATAACATAGGGCGTGGCAAGTAAAACAAAAATGCCTTTATTGAGGCCTTTGCCGGCAGATCCTCCTTCCTTCAAATTGCTCTCGGCACTCATTCTACACATAGGACACTGACTCTCTACCTGAGTTGTATTTACAAGTGATAGACTGATCACCAAAAATAATCCCAACAGAAATTTACTCATCTTTTTCATGGTAGTATAACGATTTCAACTAAGGTAGAGTTCAATAATAAGGAGCTAGCATAAGGTAGCAAATCGGACCGGTAATAGCTACATACAACCAAACGGGAAAAACCCATCTAGCCATTTTTTTATGGCGGTCTACCTGTCCGGTGTAAGCTCGGATAAAGGTAAATAGTATGAAAGGGAGACTAGCCGCGGCTAAGAAAACATGCGTTGCTAAAAGAACATAATACAATATCCGAATATACCCTTCACCTCCGTAAGTAGTTGGCTCTGTGGATACGTGATAAACTACATAGGAAACTAAAAAAATAGCGCTGAAGACTAAAGCTAAAATATTAGATTGCATATGCTTTTTAATATTCCCTCGCTTAACAAAAAATAAGGCTAATATCAAACAAAGTGCTGTCAGGGTATTAATAATGGCATGGAACGGAGGTAATATCATAACATCGAGAGATATATCCAGGGATACATACCTCATAGCAATAACTAATAAAAGAACAGCAATCGAAAAAATAGTAGCATAAAGCTCTAATTTCCGTGCTAACTGAATATTGGGCTTAGGCGAATCCATAAAATCTACTCTTTAGGAACTAAAAGAACAAGGTGACTAATGAAAAGATCCAGCTGATCCTGTTTTCTGATATCATATTTATATCGCAACACCCCTTTAGTGTCAATCAAACCCAATTCATAAGGTTTGAACTCAATATCCTCACTAAACATTCCAGTCCCTTCTTTATATTGAAACCCATTAACAAGTTTTACAGCCGAAGAATCCACTAAAAAAGGATATAAAGAAAACACTGACTTATCCTCAACTACATCTTTTCCATTCAAAATAAAGAGCCAAACCCATTCCTCTTCAACCAAGTCTTCGTGTATCAATGAAAGAGAGTCGAGAAAGCGGGAAGAACTGCCTGGATTGGCTATAATGGACATGCGCCCAATTATGGTTTGATTGGTAATGGAGTCTCCAAATAAAGGGTACATCACAAAAGAATCGACATGAGCCAACTCTTCCATTTTATCATATTTATCTTTAGTAAAGTTCAGGCCAGTTTGAAGAAAATACCAACTGGTCAAGGGGAAAATTACTAAAAGAGATAATAAACCTAAAGTGCGCAAACTGCGCTGAAGAGTGCTTCTTTTATCTGACATAATGAAGAAATAAGAAACATGTCTTAATGTTCATCTGTATTCAGTTCTTTTACAGGCTCACCTTCAGATTCCTTAAGCTGTTGATCTACTTCTTCAGAAATTTCATACTTCACTTCTTCTCTGCGATCTCCCCAGGTATTCCCTTCCCAAAGAAAAGCAATAAGCCCCCAAATGAGTAGCATAGTAGGAAGAAGGATAGTAAGAGCCATTCCCTTCACTTCATAGCGAAGGTGCATAAACTCATATACGATAAAGTAGGCCTTGTACAAAGAAAGCAAAATCATCGCCAGCCCTGTAAAAGCAAATAGAATACTATACTCTTCCAAACCCGGAATAAGATATCCTTTTCCCAAAAGAGAAATAAGGACTTCTGCGACTGTAACCGCACCAAGTAATAAAAGACCTTTCTTAACTTTACTTATGCCTTCAGCTCTTGACATTTCCATAATTAGCTGTTTTTTTATAAGAGATAAAATACGAGAAAAACAAATACCCACACGAGATCTACAAAGTGCCAATACAGACCGACTTTTTCTACCATTTCATAACCATTCTTACGCTCTACATATAAACCACTGGCGACATTAAGCATAATAATGAATAGAAAAACGACTCCAGAAAAAACGTGGAAGCCGTGGAAACCCGTAATGAAAAAGAATAAGGCCCCGAATGCCTTTGGTCCAAACTCTTGTTGCTTTACTATACCAGACTCCGTTTTAAATGAAAGTGGATCCCAATCCCCGTGGTGTTTATGAATTAAATAGGATTCTCCGGCCTTGAACTCGTCTCCTTCTTGAATATAGTGCCCGTCCCCCTCTAAATAAACGCCATCTTCAGTATGGGTGCCAAATGGATTGGTAAAAATAGTCATATGCTCTTCTGCAATAAGATTATTCCACTCCCATGCCTGACAACCTAAAAAAGCTAAGCCACCGAAAACGGTCATCAAAAGCCAGAAAACCACTCCATTTTTATTCTCTCTAGCTCCTTCCTGCACGGCTCGAACCATTGTTCCAGAACTAATGATCAGAACAAAAGACATAATGGTAACAAATATTAAGGGAGCTCCTGTGACTCCAAAAGGAGCAGTGGAAAAAACAAAATCCGGAACCGGCCAGGTTGGATTACTAAATCGCAGCGCACCGTAAGCAATCAGCAAACCTGCAAAAGTAAATGCATCAGACAAGAGGAAATACCACATCATGAGTTTTCCATAAGAAGTCTTAAAAGGAGACTCTCCTCCTGACCAATTTTCTTGCTCTTTTTCTTCAGTAGTTTGTAGTAGTTCTTCTGACATTGTTGTGTTTTAGTTTGTATCTATCTCTGTAGAGAAAAAAACAATAGCAAATATATCCATAGAAAATCAACAAAATGCCAATAAATGAGCACTAATTGAAATCTATTTTTTCTTTTATCCGTTACTCGAAATGGAAGAACAAATGCATGAATGAGAGCTACTATTAATGTAGCGATGCCTCCAAGCACGTGGGCTGCATGAGCGCCGGATATTACATAAACAAAAGCACCCGAAGGATTGCGTTTGAGATCAATCCCCATTGCATACAGCTCCATCCAGGCATAATATTGAGAAATGACAAAGCCAATTCCCAAGATGAAACTTACAAGCAACAGAACTTTATACAGGTTCTCACTAGCCCTTTTAAAACTATTGTAGCTTAAGTGCAGTGTTAAACTACTAAATAATATGATACCCGTACTAATATAGAAGAGATCAGGAAGTGGGAATTCAAGCCAATTCCCAGCCGACTGCCTTACTATGTAAGCAGAGGTGAAAGCTGTAAACATCATGACAATACTGCCTAACGCTATATACAAACTAAATTTATTCGTATTGTATTTGTATAGCGATTCCCGTCTTGTTGATAAACTCGTATCCATGTTATTCGATAATTAAAAAACTCAGGGACAATAGAACCAACGGTAGATAAAGAAATGAGTAAAACATAAGCTTTTTCGCTGCATCATCAGTGACATGACTATATAATTGCCATGAATAAAAAATGTACGCTACATTGAACATATTAAAAACTGACAAGCCAACTAAAGACAAAAACCCATTATACCACAAGACTAAAGAAACTGGGACCAGAAGTAATGAGTAAACAAAACATTGCCAGGCAACAGACTCATCCTTGGTACTATTTACATTTGGTAAAAGCTTAAAGCCCGCTCTTTTATAATCTGAGTCTGCGACCCAGGCGATAGCCCAAAAGTGAGGAAACTGCCAAATAAACTGTATGGCAAACAAGATGAACGCTAGAAAACTGATATGCCCTTCTACAGCCACACTGCCAATTAAAACAGGGAGTGCTCCAGGAATAGCCCCAACAAAGACTGCAAAAGGAGACATTTTCTTCATCGGAGTATAAACGAATCCATACAGAATCCATGCCAAGGTAGAAATAATAGCAGCCAAAGGACTTAAGAGGTATAAAGCAAGTAAACCCAAACACAGGCTTATTCCAATAATCAATAATGCCGATGATACGCCCATGGTATCAGTAGCTAAAGGACGACCCTTTGTCCTCGCCATAAGCTTATCCGTATCCTTTTCCAAAAGTTGGTTAACTGCCGATCCACTGCCACTTGTCAAAAGCCCACCAGAAAAAAGCAACACAAATTCAAAAAAGCTAAGAACCGACAAACCGCCCACTATTATTGCTCCCATTACAGAAGAAAAAACAACGAGAAGACTCAATCGAAGTTTAAATAACTCCGCCAGCACCATTGTGTTAGACACTATGATTTGATGGATTTGATTCCATTTCGAGTTATGAAAAATTGAACGATTCGTTTCCACTACTTACTACTTTCAGATTAATGTGCGCCATCTGTTTTCTCGCCCTCAGCTAAAGGAACAACTTGGGGAATATAATCAACCTCACTTCCTTCTTCTTTGCTATAATCGTAAGACCAACGGTGCACTGTTGGAATTTTTCCAGGCCAATTACCATGAATATTCTTAATCGGAGTAGTCCATTCAAGTGTAGTTGCTCCCCAGGGATTCTGAACTTTCAACTGGCGTCCTTTCCAAATACTGTAGAAAAAGTTAACTACAAAGACCAATTGCGCAGCGAAAACAATTATTGCAGCAATCGTAATCACTTGATTCATCGTTGCAAAATCATTAAATGCGTTAAAGTTTTCAAAGCTGTAATACCTTCGGGGAACACCAGCAATGCCTAAGTAATGCATTGGCCAAAAGATAACATAAGCACCAATTAAGGTAACCCAAAAGTGGATTTTCCCCAATGTTTCATTCATAAAGCGGCTGTACATCTTGGGAAACCAATGATAAATCCCGGCATACATCCCAAAGAAGGCGGCAACTCCCATTACAATGTGGAAGTGAGCTACCACGAAATAGGTGTCATGCATTTGGATATCGATAGCTGAATTTCCAAGAAAGATTCCAGTCAAACCACCACTAATAAACATGGAAACGAAACCAATTGCAAATAAAGAGGCAGAATTAAACCTAATATTCCCACCGTATAATGTAGCAATCCAGTTAAAGACTTTAACCGCTGAAGGAACTGCGATGATCAAAGTGAATATCACAAAAATCATAGCAATAAACGGATTAATACCCGCCATAAACATGTGATGGGCCCAAACTAAAAAGCTTAAAAAGGCGATTGCTAGAATGGAAAAGACCATCGCTTTATATCCAAAAATAGGCTTGCGGGAATGCACAGAAAGAACTTCAGAAACAATTCCGAAGGCTGGCAAAACTATAATATAGACTTCCGGGTGCCCCAAAAACCAAAACAAATGCTGATAAAGAATAGGGCTTCCTCCCACGTGATCCAAAGCCTCGCCTCCAATAAAAATTTCACTTAGATAAAAACTAGTTCCAAAACTTCTATCAAAAATGAGCAGTAAGAAACCGCTAAAAAGCACAGGGAAACTCAAAAGACCAATCACCGCAGTTATGAGAAATGCCCAAATGGTAAGAGGCAATCTCCACATACTAAGTCCTTTAGTACGCATATTCAATACTGTAGAAATATAATTAATACCTCCGAGTAAAATGGAAACGACAAATAGAGCCAAAGAAACTAACCATAGTGTCATCCCGACACCAGATCCACTAGATGCCTGTTCAAGGGCAGATAAAGGAGGATAAGCAACCCAACCACCCATAAAAGGCCCGGTACTTACGAAGAGTGAGAAAAACATAACGACACCGGCCAGAAAGAAAAACCAAAATGAAAGCATATTCATAAATGGAGATGCCATATCTCTAGCTCCAACCTGAAGTGGAATTAAAAGGTTACTAAACGTACCAGACAAGCCTGCAGTTAGTACAAAAAAGACCAATATCGTACCATGCATTGTAACTAGTGCATAGTAAAAATCAGGAGACAAAGTCCCTATTCCGGCTTCGTTGATAACAATCCATTTTCCCAATATGGGCTGCAACCAAGCTAAACTTTCCTCAGGAAACCCGAGCTGTAGCCGGAAAATAAGTGACATAGCACCACCTATAAAAGCCCAAATCATTCCGGTAATCAGGAATTGCTTTGAGATCATTTTATGATCCATCGAAAAAATATAGTGCGAAATAAAATTCGACTGATACTTATCGAGTGATTCGTGCTCTTCTTCGTGAAAGTGATCATCGTGACCGTACTTCTCTATGAGCTCGTCCGTATTAATTTGCTGTACTTCAGCTGCCATAATCTGAATTTAAAATTCTGTCTTTAAATTTCTGTAGGTTCCTCTTCATCATCGGATGAAGATTTAGTCTTAATCCTATCAATAGAAATGCCACCGCTAACTAAATAGTTCTTTACAGATTCAATTCTATTGTAATATAATTGTTGATTTTCAGTTTCGGAGTCCAATGAGACATTCATAGCGTCTACATCTGATAAATTAGAAATAATTGAATCAAGGATACTTAATGCATTTTTATCGCTTAATTGGTCATCTTCAGGAGTGAAGAAAGCATCAACATTTATACTTTCAGTTAGCATTTCATCATCTATCTCCGTAAGTGATTCGCTGTCCATAGATGCCAAAAAACCATAAGAATCCATGAACCCCTGAACAGCCATTTCTATTTCACTGGAAAGTAACTGTCCTGCAAAAGGATCATCATCAGTATTTCGAATTGACCCCATATAGTAGGATGACTGCTCATCTAACCAAGCTTCATATTCTTCATCAGTCACAATTCGAACTACTTTACGCATGGAAAAATGACCATTCCCGCAAAGTTCAGCACAGGCAAGTTCATAATCAAAAACTTCCCACTTTTCGGGACCATTCGGATCTTCAGGATCTGCAGGAACACGATATTCAGAATACTTTTTAAGCTCCTCTCTATACTCTTCTGTAGTTTTTGTGGGAGTAAAAACGAAGTAAGTAGGCATACCCGGAACAGCATCCATTTTCACCCTGAAATGGGGAAGGTAAAAGTTATGCAAAACATCACGTGCAGTAATTCGAACTCTAACTTTTTTATCCACTGGCAGAACAATATCTGTAGGCTGGAAATCATCGAGATTGGCATCATCTGTCCAAATTTGACCTAAGGGGTTGGACCCAGTTATTCTACGATAATCTCTCGCTCCTAACTCTCCATCTTCACCAGGATACCGTATCATCCAGGCAAATTGCATTCCCGTAGCCTCAATCTCGATATAATCTTCATCAGGACCAACATCCGCCATAACCGTATTCCAGGCATCTAAGCCATATACAACCAATATAGTCATCACAATTGCTGGAACAATTGTCCAAATAATTTCAAGTCTATTATCGTGAGCATTAAAAATAGCCTTACGGTTGGGGTTATAACGGTATTTATAGGCAAACCAAAATAAGGCGATGTGAGTAATCACAAAAACGATTCCCGTAAAGAATAAAGTGATGGCAAACATCATATCCACACTGCTGCCATGCTCTGAAGCCGCCTCATGGGGACCGAAACCCAACATCCAGTTTTTGTAATAAAAAGCCGATAAAATGGTAGCCGCTAAAAATACCACCATAAACACCATCCCAAGGCGCGAGTTCCAATAATCACTTTCGCGCTGGGCATCTTCTTCTCCCCGAATAGCACCAGCTAATTCTGTTACTTTGCCGATCTGCACGACTACAATAACCAGAAGCGCGAGGATTAAAATACTGAGCAATATTGTCATGATCTATTTATTTTTTCTATTTCTATATTCTCTTTATCGTTAGACTTCGTGATGAAGACTTTCTTCTAAAAACGGACTTCTTTCAGGAACCAACTTAGCACTTGCCAGCCGATTGAAAAACAAGTATAAGAACAAACCTAAAAACCCAACAAAAATTCCTATCTCTAATAGTCCCGGAATTGTAAAACCCGCTTCAAATGACGATGCGTGATGTCCAGCCTCTGCTGCAGCACCGTGAGCGTGATGCGAAATTTCGTGTTCTGTGTGCAAAATCCCGGGTTTTAACATTAAGAAAAAGTCCAGCCAATGACCTACAAAGACAAAGATAGATGCGAATAGAATCGTACCATATTTTCTTTTAGTATCATTACGCATTAAGACAAAGAAAGGTAGGATAAAGTTAATCACGAGATTGCCATAAAATAGGACGGGATACTCATCAACTCTTTGACGAAAATAAATGGTCTCTTCTCCGACATTACCGTACCAAATAAGCATGTATTGGGAGAACCACAAGTATGTCCAAAATATACTAAAGGCAAATAAATACTTACCCAGGTCATGGATATGGTCTTTAGAAACATTTTGGAAATAATCTTTAGACTTTAGGAATGCCAGAACAATCAGAGTCAAGGCAAACATGGCCACTAACCAACTGATCATTGAATACCATGCGAACAGGGTACTATACCAGTGAGGGTCCACACTCATGATCCAAAGCCAAACGGCAGCTGCACCCGTAAAACCACCAATCGGGAGAAAAATAGCCGACCACTTATAGATTTTTTTATGAAAAGTAAAGGACATATCACCTTCTTCATCCTCGCGAATGGAATAATTGCGAATGATTCTTCCGATAATGACCCAAACTGCACCAAAGCCTAAAGTGGCAATTAAATACCAAGTTGGATTCAGAAAAGATGACTTCGCCTGCATCAATTTATCATTGGCTACCTCATCTTCGATTCCCCAATGATATAAATAATGAAAATCAAATATAACGCCTATACCTAAAATAGCCATTAAAATAAGTCCAACAGGTAAAAATGCATACATAGCTTCCCAAATTCGCTTAAAGCCAGTATACCAACCAGACTCAGCGATAACATTTGCTGTAAGAAAAAACAAGCCCATCAATGAAATGCCTGTAAAGAAAACGATGTTGTGAAGGAGATTTGACCACAATCTCGTATAATGACTATTATCTACAAGTAGATTAATAACCAGACAGAGGATACCCACCCCCATGAAAGCAAACAAAACCTTTTTCATTTGCGAGTCAAAAGTGAAATTTTGAACCAATTTTACATTTCCCATGCTATGATATTCTTCTTTTTGTATTTAAATCTGATCACACTTCTAATCAACCAGACTTCCGATGACTTCATCCATATCGGCATTGGTCTCAACACCTTCAGACTGTTTTTCCATATCTGATTCCGGGACGCCATAAGAATTAAGGGTGTTTTCATCCGGGGTGTATACCAAATCCTTCTCATCAGCTTGAAGGGTCCTGATATAATGAATGACATCCCATCTCTCCTTATAAGACAATTTATCTTTATAAGCACCCATAACATTCTTACCATACATAATCGAATGGTAAAACCGACCTGGAGAGGCCGCTACAAATTCATCAGAAATCAGGTTAGCGGGCTGAGCCGGATATACGCCTCCGTCCTCACGAACTAAATAGCCCAAGCCATCGCCCTTCTCTCCATGACAGATACCGCAATTGATATCGTATAACAACTCCCCTTTTTCTAAACCGGCAGTTGTGATTGGAAATGGATTTAATGTCATTTCTTCAGTTGCTCGAGTGCGCTCCTCCTCTGTGTCTTCATAGTAATATGGAACAAAGCCATTCGGAGCTCTTTCGTGATCAATCCGGCTTTGCTTTGCTGAGCCTACGACGGTTTCAGCGCTTGACACAGCTGCATACCCCCGCGGAATGGTTCGGTCTACTGGCTTACGCGGGTTGGCAAAAGAATGGTAGTCATCCTCAGATCCCCAGGTATTATAACTGTAATAGTCATAATAGTTAGACTCGTAAGCAATACTATGTTTCATGTCTGGAACGTAATCTCTGCCTGGATAATCACCCTCTACAGGGGAACAGGAGTACATTACCAGGATAAAAAGCCCAAATAAAATACCTTGCTGTATATTTTGTCGTAAATCCATGTTATCTATTTATATCGTCTTTGTATCTACTAAGGAGGCTCCAGTTGATTCAAAATACTTCTCGTATTTATTTTTGTCTTCGGATTCTCCCTCTTCTTTTAATTGAAAGGCTACACAAAACTTATCATCAGTAATTCTATCGTGTAATGTCGGATTAGAAACCCCTGGGCCCATACCACAGACAGTGTAAAACGTCACAACCATTCCGATACTGGCAAAAAGGACTGTCAACTCAAAGGTGACAGGAATAAAAGAAGGAACAGGCCAGTATGGCTTTCCACCATATATGATTGGCCAATCAGAAGCCAGTGCCCAACTCATAAATCCAAAAGCTGTGATCGTTCCAATTAATCCAAAGATAAAGCCTACGATATGAAGACGTGACTCCTTCAATCCCATAATAGGGTCTAAGCCATGCACGGGAAAGGGTGAAAAAACATCCATAATTTCCAGATGCTCTTCTTTAGCCGTTTTGACTGCCGACAAAAGATCCTGCTCATCATCATAGAGACCAAATATTACATTTTTATTTGCCATAATATTTTATACTTGTTGACCGGAAAATTGCTTCTCCTCAATATATTTTTTGTTTTGCTCGACATATTGGTCACCATTAGACTTTAAGATCGATTTGATCTCAGCAATAGCAACAACAGGAGCCACTCGGACAAATATTAGAAAGAGAGTAAAAAATAACCCAAGACTTCCTAAAAAGATTCCAACTTCCACCCAGCTAGGCACATAATAGCTCCAGCTAGAAGGCAGGTAATCCCGAGCCAAAGTAGTAGCAATGATTACGAAACGTTCAAACCACATCCCGATATTTACGAAGATGGACATTACAAAGGTTACAAATACATTTCGTCTCATTTTTCTGAACCAGAATATTTGAGGTGAAACGAGATTACATGTCATCATTGCAAAATAGGCCCACCAATAAGGTCCTAATGCCCGGTTATAGAAAGCAAATTGTTCATACACATATCCAGAATACCAGGCAATGAACAATTCAGTTAAGTAAGCTACACCTACGATTGTACCCGTAAGTAAGATCACCTTATTCATACTTTCAATATGACCTATCGTTATATAATCTTGAAGTCGAAGCACCTTTCGCACCATCAACATGAGAGTTTGAACCATTGCAAACCCGGAAAAAATTGCCCCCGCAACAAAGTAGGGAGGAAAAATAGTGGTGTGCCATCCAGGAATAACTGATGTGGCAAAGTCAAAACTTACAATGGTGTGTACAGATAATACAAGTGGAGTAGCTAATCCCGCAAGAACAAGCGATAGTGACTCCCACCGTTGCCAATGTTTCGCAGAGCCAGTCCATCCAAAGGAGAGGACATTGTATAATTTTTTGCGAATACCCTTAGCTCTATCCCGAACTGTTGCAAAATCAGGAACTAAGCCGGTGTACCAAAACAAAAGAGATACCGTAAAGTAGGTACTGATAGCAAAAACATCCCATAAAAGCGGGGAGTTGAAATTCACCCAAAGAGGTCCCCGGGTATTTGGATAAGGAAAAACAAAGAAAGCTAACCAAATTCGCCCCATATGTATGAGAGGAAATTGCCCCGCACACATAACTGCAAAAATTGTCATGGCCTCAGCTGCTCGGTTTACCCCTGTACGCCATTTTTGTCGAAAAAGTAGCAAAATTGCCGATATTAGAGTCCCTGCGTGGCCTATACCTACCCACCATACAAAGTTGGTGATATCCCAGCCCCAACCTATCGTTCGATTCAAGTTCCAACTGCCAATGCCTATCCAAATCGTCCAAAGGACAGTAAATGCAAATAGAGCCAAAAACCCGACTGAAACCATGAAGGCCAAAACCCATGCAACTGAAGGTGCCCGTTCTGTCGGAGCACATATATCCTCCGTAATTTGATGGTAAGTCTTATTTCCCTTTACTAAGGGCTCTCGAATTGGTGAAGTTATCGCACTCATTCAAATATGTTTTCCTTATTATTTCGTTTCTTTCAAATTAAGCATCTACGCTACTTATATCAGGGTTTCTGTTAACCACCTTCATTTTATACCCAACTGAGGATTGCGTATTAACTTCCTCCAGGGCATAATACGTCATAGGATCATTTTTATCCTTTGTAACCTTTGTCTCTTCATTGTTTACATCTCCAAACTGGATCGCTCCGGTTGGACAGGCTGAGGCACATGCCGTGGTAATATCCGCTTCACGTAATGCTCGCTTTTCTGTGCGAGCACGCAATTTTCCTTCCTGAATGCGCTGAACACAAAAACTACACTTTTCGATTACGCCTCTGGTTCGAACCGTAACGTCCGGATTAAGAACCATTCGCGTTAGGTTTTCTGCATAAAACGGTTCTGATTCTCCATCAAATACCTTATTCTCATTTAATCCCCAAAGGTCAGCCGTTGTATAGTCCAGCCAATTAAATCGACGAACTTTATACGGACAATTATTTGCACAATATCGCGTACCTATACATCGATTGTATGTCATTTGATTCAGACCTTCACTACTGTGATTTGTTGCAGCTACAGGGCAAACATTTTCGCAAGGAGCATTATCACAATGTTGGCACATCATAGGTTGATAAGCGGTATTGGGACTGTCAAAATCACCATAAAAATAACGATCAATGCGAAGCCATGTCATCTCATGATGTTTACGAACTTCACTCTTACCCACTACAGGAACGTTATTTTCAGATATGCAAGCTACCTGACAAGCACCGCAACCAATACAGGCACTGAGATCTACACTCAACTCCCACTTATGTCCCTTATTGTACAAGTCTTCATGCCCGGGATACAGGGATTGTTCATTGAGGTGCTGATGATGTTCACGTTCATGTTCTAAATCATGTACAGCTTTTTCTAGCTGGGAAGCATCTGCGTGTCGTATAATCGTTCGGTCAGTTATTGAACCCTGATACCCTTCTGAGAGCGTAACAATCGCTTTTTCATCGACATTTATAGTTTCTCCAGATTCCGGGTCCTTATCGGATACACCGAAAGTGTGATGATACTGAACGCTTGCAAAGGATTTATCAACTCCTTTTTTATCACTAACCTGAATAGAAGAAAAATACTGCACATTGCCATCAGAATCTAGAGATAGCATAGGATAAACATTCACACCAACTCCTGCTCCGGACCTTCCCGCCACTTCGCGACCATATCCAATAGCTAGGGCTACAGTATCGTTTTTCATTCCATATTGCTGAACCACAGTAACATCTTTCTCTGCTGCAGAATTTGAAATAGAAACGATATCTCCATCATTCAGGTTTTTCCAACCATCAATACTGTTTCCACCATCCCATTCTACAGGAATATTCAAGCAGTTATCCCATACCGTTCTAACTAAGGGGTCGGGCATTTCTTGCAACCATGGGTTATTAGCATAAGAGCCGTCACCCATATTTACAGTTTCAAAAAAGGCTATTTCAAGACCAGAAGAAACCGGACTATTTATTTTATTACCCAAACCACTGACAGATCCTGCATAAACAACTTGATTTGCAGATTCAGGCAATTCATAAAAGCCTTCATGCAGTGCATTATCCCAGAATGAGCGGAAGCTCATAAATTCACTCTGACTTGGAAATACATTTTTCTCCCAAACACTTCGGATATATTGATACGCATATTCAGTAGCGTCCTCAGACTCACTCCCTTCTTTTCCACTCCAACTCAGAAGCGAAGTAATCATATTGCGGGAATCGAACAAAGGTGAAATGGTAGGCTGAACAAATGCGAAATGACCTGTTTTGGGTTCTGCATCGCCCCAGGATTCAAGATAATGGGGTTCAGGAGCCGCCCATGAACAAGCACTAAATGTTTCATTAGGTAAGATGCTTGTCGAAATAGACAGATCTATTTTAGACAATCCTTTTTTCAATTCAGCTCCGCGAGGGTGGCTGTAAACGGGATTGACACCATCGGCAAAAATAATGGCATCGATTTTCCCAGCTTTCACCTCATCAATAAGTGCATTCATTTCAGCATCTATTGATTGGCTAATATTGGTTTTCCGATCCCATCGAATTGTTGAGCCATAATTGCCGAGCAAATAGTTCATGTGATTCACTAACTGTTGTTCAGCAGTATTATTCGAACCGGATACAACGAGTGATTTCTTCCCAGCCCGGCTAGCTTCAAGTAAGTCTTTAGCTGCAGCTTTTACACCCTTTTCTACCTTTTCAGAGCTCAACTGACCATCAAGACTTACTGTACTTCCGCCTTTTGCTCGTGCAATTTCATTATGCAATTTAGCAATGGCCAAGCCTTGTTCAGATGGTTTTATAAGTACGCGACTATCTGCATTTGATCCTGTCAACGACATAAACGATTCAAAAGCAATCATTCTGGAAATCTCGGGCTTTTTGTAGTCTTTTACTTTCCGTTTCTTACTCCACTGTTTAGCATATTCCACTGGAGATATCCAGCTCCCCAAAAAGTCAGCCCCAAAATTGATTACCACATCCGCTTCATCAAAGCGGTAATTAGGTACTGCTTTTTGACCGAAGTCTTTTTCATTGGCTAAAAGCAAGGCGGAGTTGGAACTTGCATCGTAACTAACCCATTTCGAATTGGGATACTTTTTCTTGAACTCGTTGAATGCTGATTTTATAGAAGGGCTGTAGTTTGAACCAGCTACAATTCTCACTTTAGAATTCGTCGTTAGCTTCTCCCCTATCTTTTTATCCAGATCCGCCCAGGAAATTTTATCAACTGAAGTACCCTTAATTTTACCCGGGCTCTTAACCCGCGTAGAATCGTACAGTTCTAAAACAGAGGCTTGGGCGCGAGCACTTGTACCTCCCTCTGTAAGTGGTGATTGCTTATTCCCTTCGATCTTAATAGGACGGCCCTCTCGAGTCTTAACCAATACGGGTAAGAAGTCAGAGCCATTCACAAAACTTGAAGCATAATAGTTAGCCACACCGGGAACTATCGCATCCGGTTTGTTTACATAAGGTATAGCTCGACGTACAGGAGTTTCACAAGCCGCAGCAACTGTGGCTGCACCCAGACCAAACCCCAGGTATTTCAGAAAGTCTCGCCGATTTGATTTAAGGCCGGACTCTGATTCGTCCTTAGACAGTTCGTTTGCCACGGGCAATTCAAAGAATTCTTTTTTACTATTCTCCACGAATTCTTTATCACCATTTAGATCTTTTGTTCCGACCCAGATATTATCGTTATTCTTCATTGTAATTGAGTTCCTAGATTAGATGAATGAGGTTAATAGTGACATTTTTGGCATTCCAAACCGCCAATATCCTCGACAGTCACTTTTTCGCGCTCACCATTCTGTAATTCGTTATGATAGTGTTCAAACTCTTTATGATAGTAAGGATTATCTTGAAATCCTTTAACTTCAGATTGTCTGTGGCAATTTATGCACCACCCCATCGATAGAGGGGCATATTGAGCCAGCACCTCCATTTCTTCCACTGCTCCGTGGCACTGCTCACATTCTACTTGCCCGGAAGTAACATGTTGGGCATGGTTAAAATAGACATGATCAGGCATATTATGTATGCGAACCCATTCGATCGGTCCCGCTACTGACTCTTTTTGCTCGTTCGTGAGAGAACTGACAATTTCGTCCCATTGATCATCTCTGACAAGTTTACCCTCCTCATCAATAATGTCCAGTTCATTATCCTTAACATATTCCGCTTCAATCCATTTTTTGTAGATGTCTGCTATCTCTTCATTGGACATTTCTTCATAGTCCTCAATATATGTATCGTTTATCGGGTCGTAACCAATGGATGCAAAAACCTTTGTCAATTCTTGCGTTCCATATTTTGACCCTTTTTTAATTGCTCTGTGGCAATTCATACAAGTGTTAGCCGCTGGAATGACGGAGTGCTTACTTCGACGCGCTCCATCGTGACAGTATTGGCAGTCGATTTTGTGTAGACCAGCATGAGTTTCGTGAGAAAACTTAATCGGTTGCTGAGGCGCATAACCCTGCTGACGACCTAAGTTAATGGCATTATTTACTGTCGTATACCCTCCTACCACAACTAAGGCAAAAATAAGGAGTCCAACTACTGATTTAGAGGTAAGAACTTGCCAAATACTTCGGGAAGGAGCCACTGTTCCCTCTGCTTTGGCCCGCGCAATTGCATTTAAAACACCGATAATACGGGCCAGTACAAATGATAGAATAAAGAGAATCAAAGCCAAGGTGATGAAAAGAAAGGTATTTGAGGAATCCTCTTCTGTTCCCACATCTACTGCAGCAACCTCTTCTCCGGCCGCTTTAGGTGGATATGTACCTTCATATACGCCCTGGATGTAGGCCAAGACATTTTCGATTTCCTGATCCGTAAGATTGGGGAAATTATTCATGACGGTTGGCTTCCAAGTACCCCAGAGTTCAGTCGCGCGAGGGTGACCGTCAGAAATCATACGCTGAGAATATCGAATCCAAGTGTAAAGGTCTTCACGGGGATATTCGGCCCACCTTTCTTGTGTACCACCCAAAGCTGGCCCAGTGAGGTCATCCTTCATATTCTTATTGTGACAGGATGCACACTGCGAGCGGAATAAACTTTTTCCCGCATCCAGGTCAACTGCTGCTGTGCCAGATTCACTTTCTTCACCTTCCTGGGCATGCAAAGTGAGCCCAGTTAAGGAAAAAGTAAGTAGAAACACACATAATGATAGCAATTTATAGTTCATATCTAATGTCTAATTATGTAGGTCAATCATTGTCGTATATCACGCTTATCTGCGTCTTAATTTGGTCACTCAAAAATAGAATCCTTTCCGTCTAAAACCAATAAAGCCATGCTAATCGATTTTATTTAGAACTTGTCTAAATTGCAGCATCTTCTCATACCGCCACCTTTGCTTTAATGGATGGATGGGGATCATAATTCAGTAGCTGAAAGTCATTGTAAGAAAATTGATCAATATTTTTTACGTTCGGGTTTATTTTCATCGTAGGTAAAGCTCTAGGTTCTCGACTTAACTGAAGCCGGGCTTGCTCAAAGTGATTTTGATATAAGTGAAGATCGCCAAATGTGTGTACAAATTCACCAATTTGCAGATCACAAACTTGAGCGATCATCATTGTCAATAAACTATAGGAGGCTATATTGAAGGGCACCCCTAAAAACACATCTGCAGATCGCTGATACAATTGACATGAGAGCCTTCCCTCTGCAACATAAAACTGAAACATTACGTGGCAGGGGTTCAGCTGCATCTCTTCAAGTTCAGCAACATTCCAGGCACTGACAACTATTCGTCGAGAATCCGGATTGGTTTTAATCGCCTCAATGGCTTGTTGAATCTGATCGATTCCACTTTCAGAGCCATCGGGCCAACTTCTCCATTGTCTCCCATAAATCGGACCTAAACTTCCATCATCTTTAGCCCATTCATTCCAAATGCGAACATTATGCTCTTGCAGATACTTCACATTGGTATCTCCTTTTAAGAACCAGAGCAGTTCGTAAATGATAGATTTTAAATGGACTTTTTTCGTGGTAATCAGGGGAAATCCTTCTTGCAAGTTAAAGCGAACTTGCCTCCCGAAAACAGATCGCGTTCCGACCCCTGTCCTATCAGATTTATCGACACCCTGATCTAAAATATCCTGCAACAAATCTAAATATGTTCGCATACTATTTCTTTATATGGTGACACAAATATAGTCATATTGTTAAATTTTATATAAAAACTTTACCTATATATGATCTCGACTCACAGATTGTCCCTTTCCCAGACTAGGACTGAATCATTCCTTTATCGTTTTGGACTTCAGTCTGTCATATAAAGATCCCCCCTGCGTGAGGGATAGCAGCGGCAGGCAGGGCTGTAGGTGACGAAGCAGCCGTAAAGCGAGAAGGCGACCGAAAGGAAGCCCTGCGCAGCCATACGGATGCCGGCACATAGAGCCCTGACTATGAGCGAATAGCCCGGTCCGCCGGCAGGCGGACACGCCCATACATTCACAAAAAGTAAATTAATTGGCTGTAGAAAGTGTATCTGTCACTGACTTGTGCTCCAATTTTCGGAAATCGACCGGACTGAGGCCGGAAACGCCAGGTTCGTTCATATACACGCCATAAATAATGTCGACGGCAGCCATAGTGGACTTATTATGAGTAACGATGATGAACTGGGACTGCTCCGCAAATCGCTTAATAATGCGATTGAATTTTTCAATATTAGCATCATCCAATGGGGCATCCACCTCGTCAAAAACGCAAAACGGGGCTGGTTTCAGTAGATAGAGAGCGAACAATAGTGCAGTCGCGGTCAGCGTTTTCTCACCGCCCGACAACTGCGATAGGCTTTTAGGGCGTTTTCCTTTCGGTTTTGCGACGATTTCGACGAGTGACTCCAGAGGATCCTCGGGATCGCTGAGAATTAGATCTGCGTCATCACCTTCGGTGAATAGGGTGCGAAACACATCAATAAAATTGGTCCGTATTTTTTCGAAAGCCTCCATGAATTGTTCTGTGGCCTGCTTTTCAATTTCCTTAATCGTAGTTTCCAATTTATCCTGAGCATCAAGAATGTCATTTCTCTGATTGAGCATCAGGTCATAACGCTCCTGCGTTTCTTTAAATGCTTCGACAGCCATGGGATTCACATCGCCAAAATTTTGCAACTTTCCCTTGATCTTCGTCAACTCATGATCCAATTCCTCACGGGTACCCTCGAAATCGGGGGACTGATCAATAATCTGATTTATTGAAATATCGAATTCCACTTTCAGGCGTTCAGAAATACCATGAAGAACCATTTTAGACTCCGTGTGGCGCTCTTTCAGGGATTGGATAAGTTCCTGCTTTTGTCTCTGTTGCTGGAGAAGCTGCTTCACCTCTTTTTCAAGTCCCGATATCATGTTTCGCGCTTCAAAATAAATGCGTTCCGCAGCATTAAGGGCTTCACTTTTGTGTTCTTTATCCCGGTATAGTTGAGCTAGCCGGTTTTTGGTTTCAATTTCTGTTTGCTTGTGCTTTTTTTGCTCTTCTGTTTGCTCTTCAATTTCCGTTTTATGCTGTTCGAGCAAATCTGAGAGTTCCGTCTTTCTGGATTTCTGGTATTGTAGATCTTTTTCTAGCTGGCTACATCTATTTTCCTGCTGAATGAGCTTGATATGTGCCTCATTGTATTTTTGGGATAGTTCAGAAAAAGTCTGTGCATGCTGTTCGTAAATGGAGTCGACTTGTTCGACTTTTTTTTCCAGCTCAAACTTTTCCTTTTTCAGGCCTTCCCATTGCTCCTGGATATGGATAATTTGTTTATGAATTTCGGATTTTTCGGTCGCTAAATTTTGTTTTTGGCTTTGGAATTCCCCGGCTGCTTCATCCAGGTTTGAAAGCTGTAAACTCGTTTTTTGCGTGGCGCTTTTCGCATCTGCAAGTTTAGCCTGCAGGGCTCTCATTTCCTCTTCTTGCTGTTCTTTTTTCAGGCCATGAATCTCATGAGTCAGAGATTGGATGGTTTGATGCCTATTTTGCAAATCCTGAGAAATCGAATGGATTTCTCTTTCAATTTTTTTCAGGTTTTTCTTTCGCCCTAGCCGTTTTCCTTCAAATAGGCCGGAGGATCCTCCGCTCATGAGTGATTTGTGAAAGGAAGCGCTACCATCCTTGACGAGGAAGGTATAGTCCGGATATTGCTGAGAAAGGCTATAGCCCAGGTCTTCGTTCTCAACCAGATAAACCTCGTGAAGTAGCTGTCCAATTAAGCCGGCGTAGGCGGAGTCGGTTTCGACAACTTGCAAGGCGGGTTTTGCCTGAGGTATGTCCTGAGTTTGAGATGAGTTTTCAGAGATATTGTTTAGCAAAAAGTGTGCTTTACCCTTTTGGGATTCTTTGAGCAATTTGATCCCTTCCAATGCATCCTGAGCCTGGTTCACGATAAAGTGACTGAGATAATTTTCTAAATAATTTTCCAATGCGGCTCGATACTCTGCTGGAGAAATCAGCACATCCGAAAAGAGGGCTGCTGGCTTGTTCCATTTCTTTGAGCGCATGAGAAATTTGGTCGATTCCGGAAATCCCTCGAGTTTTTCAACCAGGTTTTTGAGCAATTTAAATTCATTTTGAAGAGCGTCGTATTTCCGCTCCAGCTCCTGAGCTTCTTTTGTCTTTTCCTCCTTTTGCTCTTCAAGGGAAACCAGCATTTCTTTGCGCTCGGCTTCATTCTTTTGAAGTTGGTTAAGATTGTGTTCCAGCTGGATCAATAATTCATTTTGGCGGTCCCATTCTGCCTTCAACTCACTTTTTCGCTGCGATTGCGATTCCAATTGCTCATCAAAGCGTTTCATTTGGCTTTGGATAGTTTCAACACGCGATTCGAGTACAGCAATTTTTTGTTTCCAATCATATTCCTGCTGTTGGAGAACTTGCAATTTCTGCAGTCGATCAGATCGCCCCGATTTTATTTCCTGATATGATTTCTGACTATCTGTCTTTTGAGTCTTAAGTTTCTCAAGAGCATCCTGACGCTCTTTTAGGATCGCATTCTCCGCGAGAATTTCAGACTCAAGGCGAGTAATGGTGCTCGTATACTCTTTTAGCTTTTGAGTTTTGTCTGAAATTTGATTTTCCAGTCTTTTAATCGCCTGCTGTCCGTAGGAAATACTTTGGCGGGTAATATCCCTTTTGTTTTCAAGAGATTGGGTTTCGCGAACAATCGCAGAAAGGTCTCTTTGATTTTGAGATACTGAGCTTTCTTTTTCGAGATTAATCTGCTTTTTACTCTCTACTTCTGCCTCTTTCGTATTGATTTGGGCTGTAATTTCGTCAAATGCAGATTGTACTTGCCCCAACTCCTCTTTTATCGACTTGAAGTCCGACCGGGCACGACTGGAGTTCAATATCGCTAAATCGATGCTATAGGATTTATATTTATCCTTTAAGTTCAAGTATTTTTCAGCTCTTCGAGCCTGCTTTTTTTGTTGTTTAAGTGTATTCTCGAGTTCGTGCAGCAAGTCTTCTACCCGATCCAGGTCCGCTTTTGTCAGTTTTAGTTTGTTGAGCGTTTCGCGCTTGCGAGATTTGTATTTGGAAATTCCAGCCGCTTGCTCGAACATTTTTCTTCTGGCCTGATCTTTATCGCTAAGGATATCATCCACCATACCCAAAGCGATAATGGCATAGGAATTACTTCCAATGCCTGTATCTAAAAGAACAGAGCGGATGTCTTTAAGTCGACAGGAGACATCATTGAGTCGGTATTCACTTTCTCCCGATCGATATAAAATTCGAGTCACGGATAATTCGGAGTACTCGGAATTAATGAGGCCTTTGTCATTTTCAAAGGTGACAGAAACCCGAGCGACAGGCGCGGGTTTTCTTTTTTGAGTTCCATTAAACAGAATATCGCCCATTTTTTCCAGCCGGAGTTCTGAGGACTTCTGCTCTCCCAAAACCCAACGAATAGCATCAACGACATTAGATTTACCCGACCCATTTGGGCCGACGACACCGGTAATTCTTTCATTAAAATGAATGACAGTTTCCCGGGCAAAACTTTTAAATCCCTTCATTTCAAGGCGGAGAAGCTTCATAGCCGACAAAGATAGAAAAAGAAAGGTACAAGTCAGAGGAACAAGCGCATGTCAAATTTCCAAAGAATTATGATAGGCGTCTTTATCGAAAATATGATCTGTTATCTAAAAGGATTATGAAGAGACAGAGGGCATGAGAGAGAAAAGCTTATTTTTTATGGGTTTGCCTTTAGAATACAACATCTTTCCATTTTTCAGTCCTGAGATAATAAAAGGATAACAAAAATATCAAAACCCAGTAAAAGATTTCGATAGCCCAGGCCCAGGGGAGTGAAACATCCAGAATAAGAATAGCAAAAAATAAAATGCCGACATAAACAACAGCGGTAGATGATTGCATTTTAAGAGCAAAGAGCGTGGCCCCGGTTCCACTTAGGCCATTGAAGTATATGCTTGCTATAGAAAATGTCATTAAAATAAGTAATATGACATAAAAGACTGGCTGAGCGGCTACAAACAAAGCCATATCTTCCCGACCAAATAGGGGATAAAGTACGTACTGAGGAAGAATAATAACAGGTAGAGCAAGTAAAACGGTAAAAAGGAATGTGAACCAGGCTGTTCTTCTGATAATTGGAAGAACTAGTTTGGGGTGCCCCTGTCCTATAGCATTGCTGACCAGGGTATTCACTCCGGAAGCAAACCCCCAACAAGGAATGCTCAATCCCAGGTAGATTATTCGCCCTAGATTTGTTATGGCCAGCGGCTCCTCTCCCATTTTTTCAATCAATAAAAAGAAAACAAACCAGCTTCCTACTCCAACTGCATATTGAATAACTATTGGAGATGCAATTCTAAAAATACTTTGAAGCAAATTGAGTTTTACTCGACCCCAATTCCAGAGTTGCATAGGACGTAGTTTTTTGTCATACAGGGCATAAGCCAGAAACAACAGAACTGCTACGGCTTCCGAGGAGCTACTGGCCAGGCCTGCCCCTTTTATCCCCCACTCCGGGAATCCCCAGTGACCGAATATTAAAACGTAATCCAGAAATATGTTGACTATGGCAAGCACGACCGTATTTACAATGATAAATTTGGATCTGGAAATACCCATATACAAAGCCATCATACATAAACCCGCATACGCAAAAAACACACCCCACGAGCGATGAACCAGATAATCTAAGCACCGGTCGTACACTTCATTGGATTGAATTAAGAGTTTGAAAAGCCAGGGGGTTCCATACCAGAGAAAAAGAAACATACCTGCAGCGAGCAGCAACTCGAAGAAAAACAGCATTCGGAACGTCTTGCCAAGCAGAAGAAAGTTTTTCTCGCCAAACCGTCTTGCCATCATGATCTGCCCACCCTTAGAGAAACCAAAGCCAATTGCATTAATCGTCAGATAAAATACGCTAACCAGCCCAATAGCGGCGAAGTCCACATCAGAAAAGTGATAGAGAAACAAAGAATCCGTTAATGCAATTAAATTCTGAGCTGCACTTCCCAACATGATGGGAAACGAGAGATTAAAAATGTGCCTATATGAGGGAAGTTCTTTCATCGGCGGGCAAATATCTCAAATTATTCCGTATTCGGTTTAAGGTAGTTCGATCATTTTCTAAAATGGGAAGCCCTTAGAAAATATCTATCTTCGTTGGCAAAAATTACATAAAATGAAACGATACTCAATACTCTTCATCCTTTTAGGTTCGCTCTTGTTATTGTTTCAATGTAAAGACGCAAAAAATAAAGATATGAATATACTTGACAAAGCACAGGAGGTCACGGCTCCCCAAGCTGCACAAAAAGATACGATCTTAGCCAAACACAATGATGAACGCCACGATCCCTATTACTGGTTGAATGAAAGAACTGCCCCTGATGTCAAGGCACATTTAGAGGCCGAAAATAGATATTTGGATAGTGTCATGAGTGGGCTGCAAGGATTCCAGGATTCTCTTTTTGAGGAAATCAAATCCCGAATTGCGCCCAATGATACTTCCGCACCATACCTAAAGAACGGGTACTACTATTACGTCAAATATGAAGAGGGGCTGGAGCACCCCATTTATGCTCGAAAGAAGGGAAGCCTTGATGCAGAGGAAGAAATCATTCTAGATGTAAATGAACTGGCAGACGGATATGCTTATTATCAGGTTACCGGATTATCTGTGAGCCCAGATAACCAATGGTTAGCCTATGGTGTAGATACATTGAGCCGCCGAATTTATACGATATATTTTAAAGATCTCAAAAGTGGAAAAACACTTGAAACCACCATTCAAAACACAACTGGCCAAACCAGTTGGGCAAATGACAATACAACGGTGTTTTTCAGTCGAAAGGATGCCACCTTAAGACCTTTTCAAATTTGGCGACAGAATATTCATGACGAGCAATCCATCCACTTAGTTTACGAAGAAAAAGATCCGACTTTTGTTTGTTATGTGGATAAATCAAAATCGAATAAATATATTTTCATCGCTTCTTCAGCTACCAAAACAAGCGAGTATCGAATCGTTCCCGCAGATACCCCTGATCGCGAACCTATTCTATTTCACTCCCGCGAACGCGGCCTTGAATACGATATCGACCATTTAGATAACACCTTCTACATTTTAACAAATTGGGAAGCCGAAAATTTTCAAATCATGACTTGCGAAGAGCAAGCCACCGGGAAGACAAATTGGGAAGAGAAAATTGCACATCGGGAAGACATTCTCATTCAGGATGTTGAATTGTTTGAAGGAGGTCTGGCTGTTTCAGAGCGCGTGAAAGGAATATCCAAAATTGCATTGTATGATTGGAAAGATGATCCCTTTTATATTGATTTTGAAGAGGATGCTTACACCAGCTACATAGGTGTAAATGAGGAAAAAGATTCCCGGGTGATTCGAATTCAGTATACGTCCATGACAACCCCCATGAGCTCTATGGATTATCACGTTGACTCTGGAAGACTGGAGTTGATCAAAGAGCAAGACGTCCGCGGCTCTTTCTCAAAAGACAATTACTTTTCGGAGCGTATTATTGTCACAGCAAGAGATGGCGAGCAGGTTCCCGTTTCCCTGGTGTACCATAAAGATTTGGATCGAAGCTCTCCCCAACCTCTGCTATTATATGGATACGGATCTTATGGTTATTCCATAGATCCCTATTTTTCTCATGTGCGATTGAGTTTATTGGATCGGGGCGTCATGTTTGCCATTGCTCACATTCGAGGTGGTGAAGAAATGGGGCGAAAATGGTACGAGGATGGTAAATTAATGAACAAGAAAAACACCTTTACAGACTTTATTGATGTGGCTTCCCATTTCATTGAAAATAATGATACTGAATCCGATCAGCTATTGGCTATGGGCGGAAGTGCCGGCGGATTATTGATGGGTGCAGTTGTCAATATGCGCCCAGATCTATTTCGAGGTATTGTTGCTGCTGTTCCTTTTGTGGACGTGCTGACCACCATGTTAGACGAAACCATTCCTTTGACCACTGGAGAATACGATGAGTGGGGCAATCCCAACGAAAAAGATGCGTACGAGTATATCAAGTCTTACTCGCCCTACGACAATATTACCGATCAAGAGTATCCTGCGATTTTAGCAACCACCGGCCTTCACGATTCTCAGGTTCAATATTGGGAACCCGCAAAATGGGTCGCCAGACTTCGGGATCATCAACAAGGGACTGCGCCGATTTTACTCTACACCAATATGGATACCGGTCATGGAGGGGCTTCAGGTCGGTTTGAACGCTATAAAGATACAGCCAGAGAGTATGCCTTTTTGCTAGACCTTGTGGGAAAAGCGCAGTAGAAATACTTTAGAAAAATATTATCTTTCTTTAATGAGATGCATCTTAGTCAAAGGCGTATGGGAATTCGGATAGTTTTTACGTTGAGACCTCTGTAATCAAATCTCTACCTATAAAACTGAAGAATATATTTTTTCTAATTCTGAAATTTGAGTCTCCCAATGACACTCTGCTTTCATTTTCAAAGCTCCTGCTTTCAAGCGGGAGTAGGCTTCGGGATCATCTTCGAGTGAAAACACAGCACTTTTGAACTGTGACGGATTAAGATGCTCCAACAGAAGACACCCTCCGTACCTCTTTTGGTATTTTTTGTATTCAGGAAAAGACGGGTTTACAGAAGGGACTCCCCACTGCGCATAGTCAAAAAATTTATTGGCCAGCGAGTAGTAATAATTTAATCCCTGGCCTTCGAGTAAATTTAAACCCAACCATGCACGGGCCGTATAGTCATCCAGTTTATCAGGAGAAATCCGCCCCAGCAATTCAATACGATCACTGAGATGGTAGCGCCTTACCAGTGCTTCCAGTTCCCCGCGGATATCCCCATCGCCGGCGAGTTGCAATTTATAATTAGGCATTTCCCGCATAGCTAAAATAGCTGTTTCTAACCCGCGCCCTCGATTTAATGCGCCCTGATAAAATAACAAACGAGGCTCAGGGTCTATCTCGCGAAAATCGCTGCGATACCAGGGCCTATTTTCAATGGTAGAAAAGGAAATCCCATAGGTACTTGTCAAAATCCGGGATAGTGAATCCGAAACGGTATAAGCAGCATCAAGGCGCTTGCTAGCCCAAAGCCCTAAGGCATGCCAAGCGTATCGCTTGCTATCCCTACCTATCAACTCCGGCACTTCAATAAAATGCTCATGTGCGTCGAGGACCCAGGCTGCATGACTTGCCCTGGATATACGATAGCCCGCTAAAAGGGTATCAAAATCATTACTTACGACAATATCCCATTGGGCACCTCGAGCGCTTTTATACATCCTTTGATTCAGCTGAAAATACATTCTGGGGCCAGAAAGTGCAGACAACTCTAACCTGTGAATCTGAATCTCGGGCCAGTCGACGGCGACGGATGCAGGAAGCTTCCGTCCAATGATATGGACGTAAGCCCCTAATCCTGTTAGGGTTCGTGCCGTCCGCTGCACGCGTTGGTCGAAGGTGATATCCGTACTGACCAGGAGTAATATTCTTTTTCCAGTGAGTTTACTTTCCATCGCTTTTCTCAATTTCAAGGCTTGAATTGACTCTAAGCTCTCCTGAAGTTTCTAATTCAGATAGTAAATGTAATAAGCGCTTTTTATAAACCACAGGATACTTATATATCCATTTTCGAATCGAGATGGATTTTTCATTCGACAACCATTCCTGAAGTGCCGCCACGATTGAGTCTCTTTCTTCAGCATCTTTGAAGACCTTTAGTTGACTTCCCAAGCAAATATCACATGCCCCACAATCTTCTTTGAGTGATTCCCCAAAATACTTTAATAGGGTTCGAGTTCGACAACCTTCTGCCCCGATGTACCCTTTCATGGCCTGCCAACGCCTTTGTGCTCGTTTTTTATTCTTTCGGATTGCCTTATGATCTATATAAATATCTCCGGTAGGTGGACGAGATTGAAGTAAAGTGATCTGCTCTCCACTTTTTGCAGGCAGATACACCACATACTCTTTTTGATGCAGGCGCTGCAAATACGCCTTTACCTGTTCTGGACTGATTTCCAGTTGTCTGGCCATATCCCGCTCGCGAATACGAACATAGTCAATGAAAACCCCCTCATAAGAACGCAACAAGGTCTTTATAAAGACATCAAACTGTTTGTCCGCCAATTGCAAGCGATATAACTCCTCCCGGCTCGCTTTAATCCGAAAACGAGAAGGAACTGCCAGTCCCTCTGATCGCTGAATCCATCCACTCAGCTCCAACTGCCGCAAAGCATGAAAAACAGAAATAGGTTTCCAGTCATGGTTATTACTAAACTTCACTAGATCAAAGTCCAGGCTGGCATATTGCCCCGCTCCCACGGCCACTCGGCTCCATTTAAATATAGCGCGCATCACATTTTTGCAAAAATCAAGGGAAGGATACATTTGATTTAAACGATCCTCCATATTCCCTATGGATTGCTGATCATAAATTAAAACGGCAAAGGCAGGTTTCCCATCCCGGCCTCCCCGACCGGCCTCCTGGTAATACGCCTCAGGGCTGATGGGCATATCCATGTGAATAACACCCCTAACGTCTGCCTTATCTACTCCCATTCCAAACGCATTTGTCGCCACCATGATCTGAACCTCCCCCTGAATCCACTTCCGTTGCCGTTCTGCTCGCTCTCGAGCACTAAGACCTGCATGATAGAATAAGGCTTGAATACCTCGCTGTTTTAAATGCCGGGCAATCTCAGCTGTGCGAAAACGGGACTGCGTGTAAATAATCTGTGAACCCTTAATCCCATTTACAACATGCCTTAGGCGATCCATTTCATAGCTATCTTCTATGACAATATATTTTAAGTTGTCTCGATGGAAAGACCCCTTAAATTCTTGGGGATCAATCATGGCCAACTGCCCAATGATATCCTCAGCCACCGGTGGAGTAGCCGTCGCCGTAACAGCAAGCAACGGACATTTTTTCAAGTAAGGTCGTACATCCGCAATCTCCCGATATGACGGCCGAAACTCATGGCCCCATTGGGAAATACAATGAGCCTCATCAACGGCTAATAGCGATATTTGTAAATAAGGCAAATGCCCCAGAAACAAATCTGTTTTTAATCGCTCAGGTGACAGGTACAGCAACTTCACTTCCCCATCAACACACTGTTGCAGGATCTGCTCTATCTCCTTCCGACTCAAGCCACTATGGAGCGCTTTTGCTGGAACATTGCGCTGTTCCAGCTGCTGAACCTGATCCTGCATAAGAGCGATTAGAGGCGAAACTACGATAGTCAATCCGGGCAGGCATAATGCGGGTACTTGATAACAAATAGATTTCCCTCCTCCCGTGGGCAGCAAAGCCAGAGTGTCACGACCCGATAAAACCGAATCGATGATGGGACGCTGAAGGGGACGAAAAGTATCGTAACCCCAAACTTCTTTCAATACTTCTGCCGGTGCTTTGATGGACATGATATTTCATAAACTTGTGCGAGCGAAGATACTAGCAATTCTTCTCATGTCTAATTTCAACAAAAACAAATGAGCTATACCGGACGTTCGTTGAAAAAGAATGTTATGATCCCATTATTTCCCATTCCCATGGTGGCTTTTCCGGTCGAGTCAATCAATCTCCATGTCTTTGAATCCAGATACAAGCAGTTGGTCAAAGATGGCATGGAAAACAACCGTGCTTTTGGCTTAGCTCCATACATAGATAATAAGGTGAAACCAATCGGAACAGTCATGAAAATACGTCAAATTGAAAAAGAATATTCGGACGGACGACTTGATATCATTACAGAAGCACAGGGATTGTATGAAATGAACGAATACGTAAATCCCCTGCCTGGCAAAATGTACGCCGGTGCTGAAGTCCAGCCCCACCCCTTTGATCGCGAGGGAGATCCACATCTCGCTAAAGAAATTCGCAAAAAAATGATATTGATCTTTGAAAGCCTACAAATTGAAAAAAAGCTGCCCGCACCCGAATTGCTTTTAAGCTTTCACATTGCGCACAGCATTGGGTTTACGCTCGAACAGGAATACGAGCTACTGAGTATGGAAAAAGAATACGATCGGCAAATCCAGGTGCTTCGCCAAATTGATCAACTCATCCCTCAAATAAAAACAGCAGCACAGGTCAAACAAAAGGCCCTGCTCAATGGAGAATTCAGATCCTATCAATCACCTACAAACTTCTAAGGTAGTGTCGAACCACTCATCATACGTGAACTTCAGGATTTGCCTATATTCGACAAAAACTCATATTATGCGCCAGTATTGGATTCTACTCCTCCTTCCCTTTATTTTTCTGCAATGTCAGAATTCGAACACTAATCCCTACCCTCTTATTCCCTCTACACGAGTTGATACGGCAGCCACTGATCAATCTATGGTCGTCAGTGCCCATCCCTTAGCGACCCGGGCAGGACTCAGTATTCTCCGGGAAGGAGGAAATGCCATTGATGCCACTATAGCCACCCAGTTTGCTCTAGCCGTTGTTTATCCGAGAGCAGGCAATATTGGAGGTGGCGGATTCTTAGTTTTACGAGAACCCAATGGAACAGCAATAACGCTGGACTTCAGAGAGAAAGCCCCAAAACAGGCCCATGAGCGAATGTATAGAGATTCTATGGATCAGGTAGTATCAGCATGGAGCCTGGAAGGCCCCACAGCGTCGGGAGTACCGGGGACCGTAGCGGGTCTTTTCGCCGCCTTTGAAAAATACTCTGCTCTACAGAATTGGCAGGTATTGCTGACGCCTGCCATACAAATGGCCGAAAGAGGCTTCGCCATCACCGAATCTGAGGCTAAGCGGCTCAATCAGTATCAAAGTGATTTCAGAAAATGGAACTCCCCCTCATTTTGCCCGATGATTAAAGATAGCGCATGGCAAGCTGGAGATATTCTGGTTCAGCGCCGGCTCGCCGAAACACTGAAAAAGATTCAATCAGACGGTCCTGATGCCTTTTATCGAGGCACCCTTGCTGATCAAATCGAACAGTATATGGATACCAGCGGAGGCTTTATTCGCAAGGAGGACCTGGATTCTTATCAAGCCATTTGGCGTGACCCCATTAGAATAGATTACAAGAACTACCGGATGATTTCGATGCCGCCGCCATCCAGCGGAGGGATCGCTTTAGGTCAATTGCTGCTCACTCTGGAATCCGAACTCGAGAGCACGGATATCTTTAATCCAGAGGCGGCGCACGCCATTGTAGAAGCAGAGCGTCGCACCTATGCCGATCGAGCCCAGTACTTAGGTGATGAAGATTTTATTAACATTCCCGATTTTCTGCTGGACACCACCTATTTACAAAAACGCTGGGATTCTTATGATCCCCAATACGCTACGCAAAGTGCTCAGGTCGGTCTTGACTCTATTCAAATTCAAAAGGAAAGTTTTGAGACCACTCATACTTCAGTCGTGGATGACCACGGGCTTGCCGTCTCCCTTACCACTACATTGAATTCCAATTATGGATCCAAGGTCATGCATCCTCAGGGAGGTTTTTTCTTCAATAATGAAATGGATGACTTCAGCGCCAAGCCCGGTGTGCCCAATCAATTTGGTTTGGTCGGCAGTCAGGCCAACGCAATAGAGCCCGAAAAGCGGATGCTCAGCTCCATGACACCCACGATTTTTGAAAAAGATGAAGAGTTATTTCTCATTATCGGTAGTCCAGGGGGGTCCGCGATCATCACCTCCATTCTGCAGGTTTTCCTTCATTTAACGGAAGGACACCTGAACTTACCCGAAGCCATTCAGCGCCCCCGATTTCACCATCAATGGCTACCTGATCACATCATGATCGAAGGCGGAGGCTGGCCTGATGAATTAGGTCAGGCATTACAACTCAAAGGGCATCAATTAGATACGCTTACTCATCTGGGGCTGGTTAAAGCCATACTAAAAAAAGACAGCATATACATCGGCGCCGGTGATCCCAGATCCAATGATCATGCAGAAGGCCTTTCCGATTAGGATTTTATGTATTGGGGCGTGCCCCTCGTCCACGAGCCAAAGCCTCGGGACTCAGGTCGGGCTATGCAGGGGTTCCGTGCTCGAATATCGCCAATGGCGATACTCGGCACCGCTCGCGATGCTCGCGCCCTTTCTATCCCTCACGCTTTCGGCCTTCGGCCGAGATATTCAGTGTACCATGTCGTTTCTCTGGAGTACAAGCCTTAGCCGCGCAGGGCATGCGCGTCAACTTAAGACTGGTTATCTTACTCATAAAACGGACAGTAGAAAACAACTGATGAGAACCCCGGCAGGGGTTCAACGTCAGTAGCCCTGGGCGACAGCCCGGGGTGGACAATACACCCCATATTCTGAATACTGAAGGGGTTCAATATCATATCGACCGCGATATCAAACAAACGTTCATTTTAATAAAGAAGAGGATGAGTTCAACCCCTTCAGGGTTGGAATTCTCTTTAGATCATAACCCCGAGCTTGCGCTCGGGGCTAATCATATTCAAGCCCTGCGGGCTTATGTGGATCAAGTGTTTCTATTGGATGGAGATCCCTGGTCATGAATACCTTGCAGAAAAGAGGCTAAAATAAGCAAGTAAAAATATTGATTCCACCTTAAGTTGACGCGTATGCGCGCAGGGGTCCTGTTCCAGCACCCTTGCAGACCCAAAGGTTGGTAAGTAACACTCCTAAAAAAACAAGTTTTTTAAGTCTCAAATATAGGGATATAATAAAATTATCAGACCCATCTAAATCTTTCGGTCAACCTTCTTCTGCTCAAACTTCCAGGCAGTCGCCATAATATCGAGAAGATCATATTGGGGTGTCCACTCTAATACAGATTTAGCCAGTGAAGTATCGGCATAAATAGCAGGGAGATCGCCCGGTCTGCGATCAGCGATCTTCGAAGGTACGGTCTTTCCCGTGGCTTGTTCAAAAGCATGAATAGCTTCCTTGACGCTTACCCCTTTCCCCGATCCTAAATTGAAGGCTTTACAACCCTTTTCCATGGAATCCATCGAATATTCCAATGCCTGAACATGTGCCCGGGCTAAATCACAAACATGGATATAATCGCGTATGCAACTCCCGTCTCTGGTGGGATAATCATCTCCATAAATAGCCACAAAGGGTCGTTCCCCTGAAGCGACTTCCGTGATGACCGGAACTAAATGCGTCACCGGATGTTTCGGACATTCTCCAATCAATGCCGAAGGATGAGCACCCGCCGGATTGAAATAGCGCAAGATGACAGCATGGTCCAGAGCGCCTGACCTAAGACTATCAGAAATGATCTGCTCCCCCATCTGTTTGGTAGCCCCATAAGGAGAGGCGGGATTGCCAATCGGTGTATTTTCTGTGACGGGCATGGTAGCCCCATCTCCATACACGGTGCAGCTCGATGAAAATATGAAATGTGATATACCGTGATCTCTTACGCCCTGCAAGACGTGCAGTAAACTCAGTAGATTGTTGTGGTAGTATGCAAGAGGAGATTTCACGGATTCTTCCACTTCAATACTAGCAGCAAAATGAATAACTCCTGTAATATCCTCATGTTGCCGGAGCAAGGAATCAAGACCTTCCATATCCAATAAATCTAAAGAATAGTGATGGAATTGTTTCCCTGAAATTTTCTTTATATTGTCGATGGAAGCCGGATAACTATTGGAGTAATTGTCAATACTGACAATCTCGTAATTCAATCGAAGCAACTCAACAATGGTATGCGAACCGATGTAGCCGGCACCGCCGGTAACTAAAATTTTAGCCATAGATAAAACTCATATATGAACCTAAACAAAGATAATAGGATTCCCGAACTTGAAGCCCTTATCAAAAAAGCAGGCGCTGCCATTATGGAGATTTATAATCAGGACGATCGAGGAATATCCTATAAAGATGACGAAAGTCCACTTACGCAGGCCGACCAGGCAGCTCATGAAATCATACTGAATGGTATTTCAGAAATGGATCCCAGGTTTGGTTTTATAGGTGAGGAAAATAAAAATGCCTCTTTTGACGAACGCACCCAAAAAGAGTATAATTGGATGGTTGATCCCCTTGATGGAACGAAGGAGTTTATTTCAAAAAATGGAGAATTTACCGTCAACATCGCTCTACTCCATCATCAAAGGCCGGTTTTAGGCTTTGTGTATATTCCAGCCACCCAAGAATTGTATTGGGCTGCTCACGAACAAGGCGCATGGTGCATGGGTCCCACGGATGAAAAACCCACGCGCTTGCAAGCTCCATCCTTTTCATGGGGAAATGAGGGACTACGAGTATTGTGCTCTCGATCGCACTTGAATGAAAAAACGGAGCTATTTCTCACACATCTACAACAACCTCAAAAGATTGCAGCTGGAAGCGCCCTAAAGTTCCTGCGCATCGCAGAAGGTAAGGCTGAAATCTATCCCCGCTTAGCCCCAACAATGGAATGGGATACAGCTGCTGCGGAAATCGTATTAATTGAATCTGGGGGGCAAATGTTGCAGTGGCCTGGTCTGAAACCGATGAAATATAATAAAGAGGATCTTCTCAACCCCAGTTTCATAGCCTTCGGTGCAAATAAAAATACACCATCACTGAATAGCATAAGGGATGAGATAGAGGGCTAAGCCTTGGCTAAGGTAAATCCAAAAGTGGACCCCTGCCCCAGTGTACTTCTGACATTGATGGTTTGGTTGTGGGCTTCCAGGATATGCTTTACAATTGCTAATCCCAGGCCGCTCCCGCCCATTGTTCGGGATCGGGATTTATCCACTCTGTAAAAGCGATCGAAAAGGTGCTTTAAATGCTTTTCTTCTATTCCAATACCGTTATCGCTAACCTCAATTAAAACAAACTTATCCATGTCATAAAAACCAATTTTCGTCCTCCCATCAGACCTTCCGTACTTTATGGAATTGATGACTAAGTTGTTTAATACCTGAGTGATATTATCCCGGTCTGCGCGAACATTAAAGGCCTTATCAGCTCCATCTTTTAGCTCCACGGTAATATTCTTGGCAGCAGCCTGAAACTGAACGTCAGAAATAACATCTTTGGCTAGGTCACGAATATCGAATTCGGTAATATCAAGTGCAATAGATCCGGTTTCCAGATGTGAAATCACCTCTAGATCATCTACGATGCTTTGAAGCCGTTCTGCATTTGAAGCTGCCTTTTGAAGATATTTCATATTGATTTCTTCATCCTGCAATCCCCCATCAATCAATGTGTGAATGTAACCCTGAATAGTGAAAATCGGGGTTTTCAACTCATGACTCACATTTCCGAGAAACCCCCTTCTATACTTTTCGAGCTTTTTCAATGATTCAATCTCTTTTTCCTGAGATTCAGCCCAAAGTTTCACTTCATCGCTTACGCGTTGTAGAATATGTTCATCCTTAGTAATGTCTTCCTTATTCTGTACCGACGTTTTGGATTTATGAATAATCTTATAAATCAACTTTACCTTTCTATAAATATATCGCTCCAGCATAAAGCTGATCAGAATATATGAAAGGATAAAAATACAAATGATGGCCAGAATAATGACAAAGAAATCAGGAATGCTGGCACCAAACAGGAAATATAGGGATCCAAGGATTGACAGAAGAATAGTCAGCGCAATCGAGGTAATTAGAGATATTTGCCTGGGCGTAAGATTTTTTACCATGTCAATTAAAAATCGAATTTATAACCGACTCCTTTGACGGTCTTGATATATTCGCTGCCAATTTTTTCTCGCAATTTACGAATATGAACATCTATTGTCCGATTGCCAACAATAACATCACTACCCCATACCTGACTCAATATTTCGTGACGTTGAAACACCTTGCCGGGTTTTGAGGCTAAAAGCGCTAACAAATCAAATTCCTTCTTTGCAAGTTCAAAAATGTCATCTCCACGCTCCACAAGCATCCGATCCCGATCGATGACCAGGTTTCCGGCAAATATTCTTGTCCCCTCATGTGTGCCGTCACGGTTTGACCGGCGAAACAATGCTTTTATTCGACTGATCAAAACACCTGGCTTGATCGGTTTCGTGATGTAGTCATCACCTCCATTCTCCAAAGCAGAAATCTGAGTATAGTCTTCATTCCTTGCTGTCAAAAAAGCAATTAAGGTGTTTTGAAACAAGGGCTGCTTTCTCAATCGCTTACAAACTTCAACCCCATCCATTTCCGGCATCATAATATCCAGAATGATTAGGTCAGGCCTGAATTCAGGGGCAATTTCCAAAGCGGACTTCCCATTCAGGGCCGTTTCAATTTCAAAACCTTCTTTCCGTAGATTATAGCCGATGAATTCAAGTATATCCTGTTCATCGTCAACAATTAAAATCTTTTCTTTTGCACTCATAAGATTGATGTCATGTTACAAAAGTACTAAATAATATGGCCTACAGGCCTTCTGGTAATTAAATGAATGTAAAGTAATTATTATGTTAACATAAACTTTAGAAAGGTAGCATGGCAAAAATGAGGCCCCTTCACAATTCAGCTTCCAATTTTTTTATTTCAGTTCTTACTTCGTCATGCATTTCCAAACTCACCTCTGGGTTATTCGATAAATACATCTTGAAGTCCTTCAACTGAGATTCGTTCCAACCGTAATTAGAAAGCAGGTCTTTGCTTAACTCCGTTTTGACACTGTCTCTATCTTCTTCTTTAAGAAGGGAAATGTACGATTCAATCAGCATCATATCTCTTAAAACAAATAGCATTGTCTCTTTTTCGGCAGGGGGACCAATCGGTTCTTTCCGGCAAGAAAAAACGACAAATAAACAAAAAAGAAAAATGGGGTACTTCAAGATCTGAATAGTTTTGGGAAAAGAGCAAATTTAGTTTCTGTAAGTCCCCAATCCCAATCCTTTACATCTTTTGGGTGGGTCAGACAAACTAAGCCGGAGGTGGGCAAATGATCCAGACGCAAATCGGGGATCCATGAAGTTAAATCTGTCATTCCGGGATTATGTCCGATCACAAAAAGTCGATCCGGTTTATGCTCCCTCCAAAATTTAACAAAAATTTTCTCAATTTCTCTTGCCGAGGCCAAATAAAGGTCTCTCTCAAAATGCACTTGCTCAGGTCGCACAGTCTCCATAGACTCCAATAACCTCAATGTCTGTCTGGTACGTTGGGAGGAAGAGCAAAGGACATGGGCTGAATTGCCTTTCATGCGTTTTTGAAACTCTTGCGAAATAAGGGAGAGGTCCTTTTGGGCGCGTTTACGCAATGTCCTGTCATAATCCCGTTGTCCAGACTCTGCGGGCTTTGTCTTAGCATGTCTGAGAAAAATAATTTCTGAAATAGACTTCATTATATATATTTTTTATTGATCGTGCGAACCTTGAAGCTTCTCAGGAAGAGGAAATTCACCTAAACTCAAAAGCTCCTGAGTTTCCCGCTCTTTGCTATTGGGCGGAATTTCAAAATTATAGGTCCATGCTGCCTCTGGTGGCAAACTCATTAAGATACTTTCGGTCCGTCCTCCGGTATCGAGCCCGAATTTGGTTCCTTTATCCCAAACCAAATTGAATTCGACATACCGCCCGCGCCGATGAAATTGCCACTCTTTTTGCCTGTCTGAAAACGACTTATCTTTATTATCTAGTACAAATGGGGTGTATAATGAAACGAACTGATCCCCCAGATGGATAACAAAATCAAACAATTGTGATTTCGTTAAATTCTCTGTTTTATGGTCCAGCCGATCAAAAAATATTCCTCCAATTCCTCGGTTTTCCTTTCGATGGGGCAGGTAAAAATACTTATCAGCCCATGACTTAAAGCGAGGATAGAATGATCTATCAGAAGCATCACAGATTTTCTTCACCGACTCATGAAAACCTACTGAGGCATCCATGTCAATATAGTGTGGGGTGACATCTACCCCGCCACCAAACCAGTATACGCCATTTGACATTTCAAAATACCGAACATTCATGTGGATAATCGGTATCAGAGGATGAAAAGGATGTAAAACAATCGAAACACCAGTTGCAAAAAAGTCACTTTCCTTTAATTTCAGTGCTTTCAATATCTTATCCGGAGTTTTACCATGAACAGCGGAAAAATTCACTCCTCCTTTTTCGATAATAGCACCTTGAATCGTCCGCGTTCTTCCTCCACCGCCCTCTTTCCGCTTCCATGGGTCCTCTTTGAACCGACCTTCACCATCCAGCTTCTCTAAACCCGCACAGATTCGATCCTGAAGGGACTGCATTTCATTTTCTATTTCTGTCTTATTTGGATCCATGTAGACGGCTTTCAATTTTTTTAATCGTATCCTCGCTATTTCCTGCAAACACCAACCCATCTAAAACAATAACGGGCCTTTTCAGCAAGGTGTATTCGGAGAGAATCAATTTCCGAAAATCCTCATCGCTGATGTCCCTATTTTTCAAGTCCAATTCTCGATATTTTCTAGCTCTTCGATTCAACAGTTTATCGTAGCCACCTAATTTTGTCGATAAATCATCCAACTCTTCTCCTTCAATTGGATCCTTTTTGATATCTTGAAGATCAAACGAATGATCCTGAAGACGCAGTCTTTTGATTATTCGTTTACAAGTAGAGCAAGTCGACAGATAAAAGCATTTTCTCATAAAGACAAAGATAATGGATGGATCTGAATTAATTTTAAATGAGCGGGGAGCATTATACCACATCGATGTAAAGCCTGGCGAAATAGCATCTACTATCATTACGGTAGGCGATCCCGAACGGGTAAATCGAATTGAAAAGTACTTTGACACCGTCCACCTTAAACGCCATCACCGAGAATTCCTAACGATGACGGGGGAGTGCAATGGAACTCCACTTTCCGTGATTTCAACTGGAATAGGGACTGACAACATTGATATTGCCTTATCCGAGATTGACGCAGTTTTCAACATTGACTTAAAAGCGAGGAAGCCCAAATCTTCGTTCCACCCACTTACTTTTATTCGCCTGGGTACTTCAGGAGCTCTACATCCTGATGTGGCTATAGGAGACCTGATCATATCAAAATACGGTGTAGGCCTGGATAATTTATTACAATATTATTCAGACGAGCAGGGCCTTCGATTATCAGTATTAGAAAAAGCGGTACAGGAACGAATATCGTTGCCTAATTATGCCTTTGAGGGAGATTCAGACTTAGTGAATCACTTCACATCGCTTGGAAGAAAGGGTATCACATTCAGTTGTCCCGGATTTTACGGGCCGCAAGGCCGAAGGTTGAGATTGCAACCTAAAAACTCGAACTTCCTTGCGGATTTGCAATCCATAAGCTATAAAGAAACAAAAGCTACAAATTTTGAAATGGAAACTTCGGGAATATATGGTCTATCAAAGCTATTGGGGCACCGGGCAGTTAGCATAAGCGCCATTTTAGCCAACCGAAGCCGTGGAGAGTTCAGTTCAGACCCCTCCAAACTGGTAGACAAAATGCTTGTCACGGCACTTGGTAAAATTGAGGATCTGCCTAAAACCGCATCTGATAAGGGGTAAGGATTGCCTTTTGTCTATCATGACCAAAGAATATTGAAGGACATCATGGAGCACCCCCAAAGCCCATCAAAACATAACACTGCTGACCGATCTCCGAAAGTTCAGTCTCTCTATATTCTTGAAAGCGGGTCTTTCATAAAATAAAAAAACGATAAAAAGGGGATTCTAATTTCCTGCCTTTTTGTGATCTGCCAGGAACTTTTCAAGACCAATATCCGTCAATGGATGTTTAAGTAATCCAAGTATGGAGCTCAATGGACAAGTAACCACATCAGCACCTGCTTCAGCGGCATCTACTATGTGCTTAGCCGATCGAATAGAAGCAGCGAGAATCTGAGTCCCAAATCCTTGATTGAGGTAAATTTCGGAAATCTGTTCGATCAAGCCTGCACCATCCCAGTTTATATCATCAATACGTCCCATAAAAGGTGATAGGTAAGTAGCGCCGGCCTTAGCCGCGAGTAAGGCTTGTCCCGCAGAAAAAACCAAAGTACAGTTCGTTTTGATTTCACGTTCATGCAAATGAGCCAATGCTTTAACTCCATCTTTAATCATCGGGATTTTTATCACAATATTTGGTGCGATGTCGATAAGTTCCTCAGCTTCCGCGATCATTCCATCAAAATCTGTGGAAATCACCTCTGCACTTACATCCCCGTCAACAATTTCACAAATCGTTTTATAATGTGTGAAGATGTTATCTTTTCCGGTTATCCCTTCCTTAGCCATTAAAGAGGGATTGGTCGTTACTCCATCCAAAATACCTAAATCTTTTGCTTCCCGAATTTCGTCCAAGTTCGCTGTATCAATAAAAAACTTCATGTTTTTGGTTTTGAGTGATTAAGGGAGATTTCCACCATTAAAAAAAGCAAGGAACTACATCGCACCGCTCAACCTGCCTACCCTTGCTGCGTTTCCACCCTGGGGGAATTCGGAGGGAGCTGGTCGTGTAGCCCTTGCCGACGTCAAAGATAGTATAATTCGGATGTCTGTCAAAAGGAATCAAAAGAAAGATTTGAACCGTTTCCAAACCGGTGTATCCGGCGGGTCAGCAAGAATGGAAGTATCCTCCTTTTTAACGGGATGGACAAATTTCATTTCCGAAGAATGTAAAGCAATAGACATATCTGGAAGGGGTTCCATGGCCCCGTATTTTATATCGCCAATAATTGAACAACCAATAGCCGAAAGCTGAGCCCGAATTTGGTGAGGTCTCCCCGTTTGAAGTTTTACTCTAAGAAGAAATCTACCTTCGATTTCAGCTACAAGTTCATAATCAAGTATGGCTTTTTTCGCCTTTTTCGGAGGGCGTTTATTAATCGGAATCGCCATTACCTTATTTTTCATCTTTTCCTTCAAGATGTAGTGCTCCAAATTAGCCATGGGTTCCGGAGGGGCTGTTTGGGTTATGACCCAGTAGAATTTGTCGATTTTCCGCTCTTTTATAAGTTGATTCATCCGACTTAGCCCTTTTGTTGTTCTTCCAAACAGAACAGCACCGGAAGCCGGACGGTCAATTCGATGCACAGGATTGAGGAAAACCTTTCCCGGTTTATTGTATCGATCTTTAATGTAACGTTTAGCCCATTCTAATAGAGTAAAATCTCCAGTTCGATCAGATTGAACCAGCCAACCTGGTCCTTTATTTACGCCTAATAGGTGATTGTCTTCAAATATTACCTTTGGTTCATCCATATTCATTCACGATTATTCGAGCTTCAATGTACGAAAGGAAGTTTGAAATTTAATTTATATTAGCAGAAAAAGAGTTCATGCCAAAATTCATAGAGACTCTGAAAGAAAAAAATCCTAATCAGGATGAATTTATTCAGGCAGTTGAAGAGTATTATGAAAGTGTGTATCCCATTATTGAGGATACGCCTCGCTATCAAAAGAATAAAATCCTGGAGCGGATGACGGAACCCGAACGGGTTATTATTTTCAGTGTGCCCTGGATTGACGATAAGGGTGAGATTCATGTAAATCGGGGATATAGAGTACAGATGAATTCCGCCTTGGGCCCCTATAAAGGTGGACTGCGATTTCATCCTTCAGTTAACTTGAGTATCCTTAAATTTCTCGCATTTGAGCAAATTTCTAAAAATGCACTCACTTCACTGCCCTTAGGCGGAGGTAAAGGGGGCGCCGATTTCAATCCCAAAGGAAAAAGTGATTTGGAAGTAATGAGATTTTGCCAATCATTTATGAATGAGCTATTTCGACACATTGGAAACTACACCGATATTCCCGCTGGAGATATAGGCGTTGGAGGCCGTGAAATCGGGTATTTATTTGGCAAATATAAACGCATTAAGAACCAGTTCTCCGGCGTTTTGACGGGAAAGGGAATCAACTGGGGAGGAAGTTTGATACGCCCTGAAGCCACGGGATACGGTCTCATTTATTTTGCTAAACACATGCTAGAAAATCAAGGAGATCAATTGAAAGGCAAACGTTGTCTGGTATCAGGTGCCGGCAACGTCGCTCAGTATGCCATTGAAAAATTGATTGATCTGGAAGCTAAAGTTATCTCTGTTTCAGACTCTACCGGCTTTATTATCGATGAAGACGGGATCACTCGTGAAAAACTGGATTTGTTGATGGATGTGAAAAATGAACGCAGAGAAGGTCTCGAATCCTATGCTGCTGAATTTGATGACATCCATTTTCAAGCGCATGATTATGACCCGGACGCTTCACTTTGGAAAACAAAAGCGGATTGTGCTTTTCCATGTGCCACGCAAAATGAAATCGGAGAAGAAGATGCGAAAGGCTTAATTGAAAATGGAATACGACTCGTTGCAGAAGGTTCAAATATGTCCTGCACAAACGAAGCCATTCGCATCTTACAAGAAAGCGGGGTTTTATATGCACCCGGTAAGGCTGCCAATGCAGGCGGCGTAGCTGTTTCAGGCCTTGAAATGTCGCAGAATTCTCAGCGAGTGGGTTGGTCCAGAGAAAAGGTAGATAGTGAGTTACAAAATATCATGAAACACATTCACGGTCAGTGCTTAAGCTATGCTGAAAAGTATAATAAGCCCAATAACTATCTGGCTGGCGCAAATATTGCTGCTTTTTTTAAGGTGGCAGATGCTATGATAGATCAGGGCGTCGTTTAAGGAGAAAAATGATAGCCAGATTCTTTTTCTTTATTTCCGTCCTTTTCGTATTCGGTTGTTCTGACCAAAAAGATCTGACTACCATAATCTGGCTTAGACATGCTGAAAAAGATACTATTGAAAATAGTTCCGATCCCAAGCTGACACCGGAGGGTAGAAATAGAGCGAGGAAGTTAGCTTCTGTTCTGGATTCGATACCCATATCTACGATTTTTTCGACACCCTACAAAAGAAATCTTCAAACGGTGATGCCTTTGGCTGCAGATAAAGGAATTGATATTCAAATATATGAGCGAGACTCCTGGTCGTCATTGCTGGATACCCTACCCTCTTCCTTTCAAGGACAGTCCCTGTTGATTTGTGGTCATAGAGACCAAATTTTTGAAATGATTCAATACCTGGGTGTCCCAACGGATCGAAATAAATTAGAGAAAAATGAATATAACAAACTATTCATTCTGCGTAATGCACATAGTAGCCCCCAATTAGAAATCTCAACCTATTAAACCCATAAATACCTGCGATATCTCATAAGGTATTTCTTTTCCTGGGTTGAATTCAAGAGCATTCCGTATCCAACATATTATTTAGGAGTCTACATTTGAATGACTTTGGAGATCAAACTTGTCTATGTCAAGTGCTTAAAAATGTCATTTCATTCAGATTTTCAATACTCATCAGAAAATATATAATAATGTGAAAAAAATTTTAGAAAATGGGGAACCTAAGCTCCCTTTTAATTGTATATACAACTAAATAAGGAAAGATGAATAGAAAAGATTTCCTCAAAAAGGGATTATTAGGGGCGACAGTCTTCGGGTCTGCTCCTCATTTAAGTCGATTAGTAGAAAACAAAGTGGATGAGCTTAATCCGCTCAAAGTAGTGGGATACAATCATTTACCAAATAGCAATGAAACCGTGAGCGACAATATCATTATACACCGAGCCCATAGTCGGGGAACAGCCGATCATGGCTGGCTAAAAGCCAATTTTAGTTTTTCTTTTGCCAACTACCACAATCCCGAACGAATGCACTTTGGGGTACTTCGGGTCTTAAATGATGATACCATTGGTGCGGGTAGAGGATTCCGTACTCACCCTCATGATAATATGGAGATTATTACGATTCCCCTGAAAGGTACCCTCGAGCACAAAGACAGCATGGGCAACACCTCGCAAATCAAAGCCGGCGAAATCCAGGTTATGAGCGCAGGCACGGGAATCCGACATAGTGAATTCGCTACAACCACAGAGGATGTTCAATCTTTCCAAATATGGCTTTTCCCAAAGTATAAGGATGTAACTCCGAGATATGACCAATTACGGCTAGATCCGGTCAAGCGCAAAAACGCATTCCAGCAAATCCTATCTCCCAATCAGAATGACGAAGGAGTCTGGATCCATCAAGACGCATGGTTTCACATGGCGGATATAGATCAAGGAAAAAACCTGGAATATAAATGCAAGCGAAACGGCAACGGCATGTATATCATGGTAGTAGACGGTTCGGCTTCCATCCTCGGACATACCCTGAATAAGAGAGATGCGATGGGCATTTGGGATGTTAATTCGGTTGCAGTAAAGAGTGAAAATCCCTCTACTCAGATATTAGTTTTGGATGTTCCCATGACCTTAGGCTAATAAAACTGGAGTCCCTCTTTTTATTATTTTTTGGGCGCATCCCTCCAAAGGGCTTCGCCCTTCTCGGGTCGGGCTGTGCAGGGGTTCCGTCCTCGCCCAGTTCTGGCCTCGGACTCGCTCACTTACGCTCGCGACCCTTACCATCCCTTGCGCAAAATTTAAGTTGGGTTGACGGATTGTACACAGAAACCGTAATTCTCAATCTTGACCAGAACTACTTTATAATAGGATACGAGCTTACTTAAAGTCGAGTTTACCAACTTAGATAGTAGGTTTGATTTGCGCCAGCGCTGGGCAGCAGGCTCTGCCTTCCCATTCTCCATACTTGGAAATGGAAAGGCAGAGAGACCGACTGTAGGGAGGGCCGAGTGAATCCGCGTAAGACCGCTGAACAGCGGGCTGAAGCGGCCGAATGAACGAGCTGCGAACCATAGCGGCCCGAGCTGCCAGACAGCTCGGGCGGCGCCCAAAACCACGCCTTTCTCTTATATTGCAAAGAATCTATCGATAATTTTAGGCCATTTATCCTAAACTCTTATGGTTATCCCATGATTTACCTAACTTTATCGGTATAAATGATATTATCATGAGAATATTTGCAAAAATTTCAAATTTACTGCTGTTCCTCCCTATTTTGTGTCTGCCCTTAATCGGGTTTTCTCAGATCGAAGGAAAAAAGGGAGATTCGATAACGGATCGACTGGTTGATGGGGAGATCGCGTATGAAATCGCCTTGGATTCCGGTCGATACATTGCTGGATTTGTGGAGCAGGAAGCTGTGGATGTCCGAATAGATATCATTGACCCGAAAGGAGAAACTTTACATTCCTTTGATGCGCTACACCGCGGTCGCGAGTCGTTTTATTTTGACACACATTCGTCAGGAATATATTCGGTAAAGATTCTGGGTGATGACGGCTCCTTTCAGCTCCAAATTCAATTCAACGAGCCCATCGCAAGTGCCCCTCAAAAACGAGTACGGCAATGGTTGCAGCCTTTTAACC
>Ga0209942_1000140_pt1 | contig 44889 bp, 43 predicted proteins | sample SalPonR1_A_D2_MG_FD_185695 | JGI IMG/M metagenome (GOLD analysis project Ga0209942, IMG submission 185695) | Salt pond soil microbial communities from South San Francisco under conditions of wetland restoration - Salt Pond MetaG R1_A_D2_MG... ...
TTTCATTAACTTTTCCATCATCTCTTTGAGCATGGAAATTAAAAAATCTTCTAAACTTGTATTTGAATATAGGATTTCTTTAAAACTTTGGGTATCATTAGACATAGGGAAGTCCTCCTTCAGGTTTTAAGTTTGTTTAGTCGATTAACTTATACCCGAATCTGAGTGACTTCTCTATTTTATTTACACAAACTATTTTATACTATGTTGAGAATATTAGTTTAATCAAAGAAATCTATTATTTCTTCTTTTACAACTATAATGCGTTAAAAGAAAATTTTAGGGAGAAATTATGAAAAAATCTAAGATACTATATTTATCAGATGCTCCTATCCATAAGGCTGGTGGCGCACAAATTTCAATGAAAATTATAATGGATGGATTGAAAGAAGAATATGATTTTTATCTCATTAGTCCTGGCAGTGAAGTTGAGTTTGATCGTCATATATTGATTGAAGGGTATCAGACGATAGTACCATCAAAAAATGGCATTCTCAAGACACTTGATGTACTTTTTAAGATTAGAAAAGGGATTATAGATATTGAGCCAGATATAATCCATGTGCAGACTTCTTCAGCTGCAATATTGATAAATTTATTGAAGGTATTTCGATTGATTTCCAGAAAGATTGCAATCATTTATACTGATCGTGAGGTTTACACAAGATACGGTCGCCTAACGAGAAAATCAATTGATCATTTAGTAAAAGGTTCTGAGTATGTGATTACAACAACCAAAAATAACTATGAGCACTATCATGAACACTACAATAAGTTTTCCATTTGTTACAATCGATTCAAAGTCATTCCTAATACAGCCGGATTGAATTTTGAAAATTCAGATAAAGCTTATAAAAGAAGTTATCCTTTGAAACATCAAAATGAGATTGTTATAGGGTTCTGTAGTAGATTCATTCCTAACAAGAATTGGTCATTGGTCAAGGAGATAATTGATTGTCTCTTCGAAAGAACAGAAAATGCAAAAGTAATCGCGGCTATAGGTTCTGATGAATCTACACGAGACGAAATGTTTAAATTTATCAATCAACTAAATGGACAATATAAGAATCGGATTTCGATTCGCGTGGATGTTGATTCAGAAACAATGGTCAAATTATATGATGAAATGGATATATTTATTTTGACATCGAAGGTTGAATCCTTTGGTCGAACGGCTGTTGAAGCAATGGCTCGAAAGACTATCGTTATGGGAACCATAATTGACGGAATCCCTGAAGTCATTGGAGAAGAGGAATACCTCTATTCGAATGCGGATGAAGCTGTTGAAAAGATTGTGATAATGACTCAATCTAGGGATGATTTAGAAAAAAGAAAAGAGACGTTCTTTAAACGTTACCATAATAAATACAGTACATACTCAAATATTAAATCTCATGAAGAGATTTACAACAACACAATAATTAAAATGAACAATATGCGATTATTGTTCATAGGACCTTTACCGCCACCTATTGGTGGAGATACAGTGTCGTTTTCAAGAATCATTGAAACACCATATTTTGAGCAATATTACAAGAAAATAATTGATACATCAAGAAAAGGAAGTATTAGAATAACTGGACGACGTACTGATTTCAAGGATATTTTGAATGGAATTAAAGTTCTTTTGAGAGTTATTAAGAATGGTTTGAATCATGATGTGGTGATTTTTTATTCCAACAGAAGATTTCTGTATACAGTCGGTTTAGGGATTGTCTTGATTGAAAAAATATTTCGAAAAAAAATAATTATTCGTGTTTTTGGTGGATCTCTCCATAATGAATTGAATCGTCTTCCAACTTTATACAAAAAGATATCGTTGTCAATCTTGAGAAAGATTGATTATCTTCTAGTTCAGTCGAAAGAGTTGCATGACAATATGCTGAATCAATTCAATTTTAGTTACAATCAAGTGATACACTATCCGAATTTCATACCGGATAGTATTATTGAGCAGAATATGAGAAGAGAGAAACCAACTGATTTGTTAAATATTGTATACCTAGGGCAAATCAAAAGGGAGAAAGGTATTTTTGAAATCATTAACGCAAGGGAAATAAATGATTCATTTACTTGTGATTTCTATGGTCCGATTTTTAGCCGTGATCAAAGCGAATTTGATAAAGCGATTGAAAGTACAGAAGGTTTGTCATATAAAGGGGTCGTATCAAGAGATGATGTCTGTAAAACGATCGCTTCATATGATATATTAATTTTACCGAGTTATCATGAAGGTGAAGGATATGCAGCGGTTGTTTTCGAGGCTTTTTCAGTGGGGGTGCCGGTGATTGTGACGCGTTGGAATGCTTTCCCTGAATTTATCGAGGAGAATGTCAATGGCATTATGGTTCCTATAAAGGATGAAGATGCGATTGCAAAAGCAATCAATAGATTGAATGAAAATCACAATCTTCTTTTTGCAATGAGAGAAGGGGCTTTACGGACGAGTGAGCAGTATTCAGAGAAACAAATAGTTGGGGGAATATTTCTTCCTTTAATCGAAAAAATGAGGTGATTTTTTGGGACAAAAGATTACGAAGAATGGTGATAATTTTAAAAGTTTTAAAAGTGATAAAAAAAGAATATTAGTTACTGGGGGTGCTGGATTTATTGGTTCAAATCTTGTGAAGAGTTTGATTGATCAAAATCATGAGGTTATAGTTATGGATAATTATTATTCGTCATCGAAAAGGAATCTTAAAGATTACTTTGGTCATTGGAATTTTGAATTTATTAGACATGATGTTAATCTACCTTTTACCATTGAAGTTGATGAAATCTATCATCTGGCATGTCCGGCGAGTCCAATTTACTATCAAAAGGATCCAGTATATACGATTAAAACCTCATTCTATGGAGCACTAAACGTACTGGAAAATGCAAAACGGACAGGAGCACGTGTTTTACTTGCATCAACTTCTGAAATATATGGGGATCCTATTGTTCATCCTCAAACAGAGAACTATTGGGGGAACGTCAATCCGATAGGCCTTAGAAGTTGCTATGATGAAGGCAAGAGAGCAGCAGAAACCTTATTCAGTGATTATCATCGCGAATATGGTGTAGATATAAGGATTGCTAGGATATTCAATACATACGGACCGGGAATGTGCCAAAATGATGGACGTGTAGTGTCGAATTTTATCATGCAGGGGTTACGAGGAGATCCCCTTACAATATATGGAGAAGGAAACCAGACCAGATCCTTTTGCTATGTGGATGACCTGGTCAAAGGATTGATTGATTTGATGGCATTTGAGCAATATCCAGGGCCCATAAATTTAGGAAATCCAGAGGAAACATCGATTAAGAAATTAGCAATGAAAATTGCTGATATTACTGGTACAACAAACGAACTGAGAATGATGCCACTTCCTACTGATGATCCGGTAAGAAGACAACCTAATATAACACTTGCAAAGAATCTACTAAAATGGGAACCCGAAAGTTCAATTGATAAAGGGTTAAAAAAGACCGTGGAATATTTTGAAAAAACATTTATAGTAATGGAGTAAATACTATGATAACAACCTGTATTATTGATAATTACAATTATGCGCGATATCTATCTGAGGCGATTGAAAGTGCCCTTTCACAAAGCGTTCCTTTTGATGAAATCATTATCGTAGATGACGGTTCTTCAGATCGTTCGATTGAGATAATTGAAATATATGAAAAAAACTTTTCTCAAATTAAATCTATCATGAAAATGAATGGTGGACAATTGTCTGCTTTTAATCGAGGTTTTGAAGATTCAGATGGAGATGTTATTGCTTTTTTAGATGCGGACGATTTTTATGAAAACAATTTTTTGGAAGAAATGTTGAAAATATTTGATATGTTTGATGATGTTGATCATATCTTTTGTGATAGTTTGATTGTGAATCAAAATAGTGAAGTTCAAACTGTGAAAGAACGATATCGTTATAAAAATGATATCCATTTCGGCAAAACGGCAGTAAAAACATTTAATTTATACTCTTGGACTGGCAATTCAACATCGATGAATATTTTCAGAAGAGGAATCTTAGAGAAAATACTCCCTTTCGATATGGAAGATACTTTTAGAATCAGTGCGGATCGACCAATTATTATGGGTGTTTCTTTAGCTAGTGGAGGCAAGTATTATTTAAAAAAAACATTGGTAAATTACCGGATACATGGAGAAAATTTATACCAAGAAAATTCTAAAATAAAGTCTAGATATTATGAGTATGATAGACGATTAATCAACGAAAAAATGTTCGGAAAAATACTTGAACGAGTAGGTATTGAAGAATCATACTTTCGCACATTGATTTTAGAAGAATTTTTAAGCAAACCAACAAAAAATAGAAGAGAGACAATGACATATTTAATGATGGTCTGGAGTAGTGTGGAAGCTGTATTTACAAAACTGTTGATTAGTACGAAAATTTTATGGGCATTTATTATTCAGAAAGGTACAATACCAATCAAAAGAGTTTTGTATGATAATGAAAAAATGAAAAAGCATTAGAAGTACAATATTTGTGAACTATTAACAATAGAAATGCTCATTATTTTCGTGCCATTTATTTAAAGCTATCCACATAAATGGAGGATTTTAGATGATTTCAATTATTACACCTATATATAATGACGGTAAATATATTGAAGAAACAATTCGGTCAGTTATTTCACAAACGTATGAAGATTGGGAAATGATTGTAATTGATGATGATTCAAAGGATGATGGTCCTGAATTAGTTCAAAGAATTGCAAATACTGATCCGAGAATTCGATTGATTTCAATGCCTGAAAATGTTGGAGCAGCGAGGGCAAGAAATTGGGGGCTTGAAGAGGCTTGCGGCCGATATATTGCTTTCATCGATGGTGATGATGTTTGGAAAAATGAAAAGCTTGAATGTCAATTGGATTTTATGAAGAGAAAGAAAGCGGGTTTTTCTTATACATCTTATTCAATTGTATCGGAAGATGGGGTTTTACTTAAGAGAAAAGTGACAGTTCCCAAAGTTTTAGATTACCAAAAGCTATTAAAAAACACTGCAATTGGGTGTTCTACGGTAATGATTGACAGACAAGTATTCGGCGATTTTAGAATGCCTGATAAAAGGGCCGGCCAAGATACTGCTACTTGGCTTATGCTTTTAAGAACAGGAAGTTATGCATATGGACTTGATGAGATTTTAGCGAGTTATCGATTGGTTAAGGGATCTGTTTCCAATAATAAGTTCGAAGCGTTAAAAAGAACATGGGAAACTTATAGGGATTTCGAAAATCTTGGTTTGTTGTTTTCTATATATTGTTTCATTCAATATATTTTTAATGCTTTAAGGAGGCGCTATTTGGGGAAATAAGATTATTATAAACAATAACCATTTTTTAAAAATGGGGCAGATTAGGCGATTTGGATGTTGATAACAAGATGGATAAAGAAATATTATGGAAGGTTTAGGTTAAGTCGCATGGTAAATTGAGGGGAAAAATGGGGAAAAAAAAGTTGTTACAAACAGCCGGAGGCATATTCATTATTCTTGCCATTAGCCGGGTAATTGGATTCTTCAGGGAGATGCTTGTTGCGTACCGCTTTGGTTCCGGTATGGAGACCGATGCTTTTTTTATAGCCAATAGCGTTCAATCTACAATTCTTATGATTTTTGCGGCGGGTCTTTCTGTGGCAATAATACCTGTTTTATCTTTAATAAGAAAAGATGGAAGCAAAATTGAGGAAAATAATTACATAAGCGGGTTGCTGAACTTGTTTGGAATTTTGTCGTTTGTCATGATGATAGTCGGATTCGTATTCGCTGAAAGCCTGGTGAAAGTATTTGCAATGGGTTTTGAAGGGGAAGAACTTGAACTGGCAGTTCTTTTAACTAGAATCAGTATGCCTATTATATATTTTCATGCCGCTTCAGCTATATTTATGGCGTATAATCATAGCTTGGGGAAGTTTGTTATTGTTTCTACAGAGTCCATTGTATTCAATATCCCTATATTGTTTTTTCTAGTGGTTTTTTATAGGAACCTCGGGATAGTTGGCTTGATGATAAGCTTTCTGGTGGGATATGTTTTACGTGTTGGAGTTGCATACTTGACCATTGCAAAATCATACAGGTATATGGCTGTGCTTGTTTCGGAAAAAGAGCATTTGAAGAAAACATTTTTAATTATGGGTCCTGTAATCATTGGATCGATGGTTGGACAGATAAACCATATAATAGACAGGACCCTTGCATCGCGTCTTGTGATTGGAAGCATTTCAGCCTTGTCCTATGCAGGAAAGGCCAAAGGAGTAGTTGCATCATTGTTTTTAGCTTCAGTTGTTACGGTTGTATACCCCAAAATATCAGAGTACATTGCAGGAGGGAATAAAGAAAGGCTTAAAGAGACAATGACGTATTCGATGAATCTGATATTGCTGATGGTCATACCGGCATTGACTGGTTTGATGGTGCTTAGCTATCCGGTGATTAAGGTGCTATTTTTCAGGGGGGCATTTACTGAGACTAATGTTGCAATGACATCGTCGGCTTTGTTTTTCTATTCTTTGGGTCTCATAGGGGCAGGGGTAAGTCTTCTTGTCGACAAGGTGTATTTTGCTCTTCATGATTCAAAGACACCTATGAAGATTGGAATGATTGCTGTTGCGATAAATATTGCGCTCAATTTTGCGTTGGTTGGCTCAATGAAGCACAACGGACTTGCTCTTGCAACCAGCATTGCCGGCACATTTGCTGCAACGGTAAAGTTTCTTGGGCTTAAAAAGAAGAACATAGGGGTGGAGTATAGGAGAATGTTTGAAACTTTTGTCAAGGCAGCGGTTTCATCGGCGGTGATGGGAATTGCGGTTTATGTTTTGGCATTCAGATTTATCGACATAACATACGGAGAGGCCACATGGCAGTTTGTGAAATTGATGATGGTTTGTTTAAGCGGAGCCGCAGTTTACGGGATTTCGGTTTATTTGCTTAAGGTAGAAGAGGCGAGAGAAATTGTTGACAAGCTGGCCGAGAAAATACTGTTTAAATTCGATAATTGAAGAAGGCAGAAGCGAATTGACCAGAGAATACAGCGCTGAAATCATATGCATTATCTTTGCGGAAATCAAATAACAAATTAAAGCAAGCAAGTATTCATAAAAACAAGAATAATGATAATATATTAACACAAACTTGTTTCATATGTTATATAATGATGGTATAAACCCACGGGAGGGATACCATGAAGCGGTTCGAAAGCTACATAAAGGAGCACATGTGCCATTACAAGAGGGACTTTTTAAGAGTGAAGGAAAAGGGAGTATACCGCTATGACGGACGCGTATACAGCTACTGTTTCATATTGCCCGATGCGGACAAGCGAAAGAATATTATTCAGAAGCACAGGCAGCGTTTTTGGGACTCGTCCTATGCGCTCGAGGACAACGACGAACAGTTTTGCCATCTCGACTCCGCCCAGGCCCTATGCATAAATTTTTTCTATCCCTTGATTGAAGCAGGCCAGCTTGAGGACTTCATACAGATAATCGGGATGGGAAACAGGAAAATAGAATACAAGAATTGCTTCAGGCGCGGAGAACACTACGAGCTTGATCTTGAGACGGATACGGGGCATTTGTTTTTCAATGTAAAATACACCGGAAAGTCATACGGAAGCCTCGAAGACACCGAGGAAAACAGAAAAGCCTACGAAGAAAGATATAAGCCCATGCTTGAAAAGTCGGAGGCAATACGCGACGTATACAAGGAAAGGAAAATATTCTTCAAGCATTTCGAGATAATAGTCTCCTTGCTAAGAATACAAGGTGACGACTCGGTCGTATTCTTGCTCCCATATGAAAATGAAATGCTTAAGAGCTATATGCATATAATAGAGGACATTTTAAAACCCAGCTATCTTGAAAGGCTCAAGATAGTGTATTGGGAGGATATTTTCACAGCTCTGCCCGATTCGATGATGTCGATGTACAGCGAGTTCATACTCAAGTACTTTCCTTACCTGACATACAAGGTAAAGCGGCAGATTCTTAAATAGGGACAGACATTTCTGTATCCAAAAACAATCAAATCAGAAACAATCAAGAGACGCCAACGATAGGCGTCTTTTCTTTTGGATAAATTGCGGGGATTGGCCAAAGGGGCGGGGATGTTCTAAAAATTTGGTTATTTGAATGATTCTAATGGTATAATTTGAATACGGAGAAATATTAAAAATCGGCATGAAGAATAGATTGGAGACAGAAATGTCTGTCCCTTTTGAGGAGGAGAATTATGGGGAAATTGGGGCTGGTTCTTGAGGGCGGAGGAGCCAAGGGAGCCTATCAGGCAGGAGCCTACAAGGCTCTTTTGGAGCTTGGAATAGAGGTCGACGGAGTCTCGGGGACTTCAATAGGTGCCATAAACGGCGCCATGATTGTTCAAGGCGCCTTCCCGGAGTGTTATGAAATGTGGAGGGAGATAAGGCCTTCGAAGCTTTTCAATGTGGACGAGGGGCACCTCAAGCGCATAATTGGATTCGACATGGATGAAAAAAGCTTGGCCTATGCTGTCAAGATGCTGAAGGAAATAATGGAAAACAATGGAATGGACACCACTCTGATGAAGCAGATGATAAGGGATAATATTGACGAGAAGAGGGTTAGGGATTCTAAAATGGATTTCGGTTTTGTGACAGTTTCGCTCACGGACATGAAACCCCTGGAGCTTTACAAGGAAGACATTCCGGAGGGCAAGCTGCACGATTATATAATGGCCTCGGCTTCTGTCCCGGTCTTCAAGCTTGAGAAGATTGAGAACAAGGTGTATGTAGACGGAGGTTTCCACGACAACATGCCGGTCAATCTTCTTGCCAGGAAGGGCTATGAAGACATAATAGTGATACGGTCCTTCGGGATGGGCAGGGTGCAAAAGGTTGACCACGAAAAGCTGAACATTAAATATATAACGCCGTCTGAGCCGCTTGGGCGGATACTGGACTTTGACAATGAAAAGGCCCGCAAAAACATGAAAATGGGCTATTATGACACGCTTAGAATCTACAAAAAGTACAGGGGAAGAAAGTATTGTCTTGATGTCGACGAGGGAGAGGACTTTTTCATGGACTTTTTCTTGAATTTCGATGAGGAGACAATCCTTAGGATGGGGAAGGTCTTCGGTATTTCGGGCATACCTTGGAGAAGGATGCTTTTCGAGCATATATTGCCGCGCATGGCTGCGGTTCTCGGCCTCAATGACGAAGCGACCTACGAAGACATATTGATAGGCTTCCTTGAGCATCAGGCCAAGGTTTCCGGTGTTGACCGTTTTGCAGTCTATAAGATGAGGGAATTGTTCGAATTGGCAAAGGAAAACCATAGGCCGATGGAAAAAAGAATGTTTAACAAGTTGCCCGATTTTGTAAAACAAAACGAGCTCCTTATGCTTTCAAGGGGCGTGAAGGATGAAATATTGGCTGAATTCATGGACATATTGACGAATGGGAATGAAAGCCATGCGGCATTTTTTAGTATTGAAAATGCAAATTGAACCGGTCGATAGAAATGACAATAATTAAGGGAGGCGGAAGAATGAATTCCAGAGAAAGCTACAGGGCCTGGCTTGATGATCCTGAAATAGACGAGGAAACAAAGGCGGAACTTATAGGAATACAAGGTGACAATGAAGAAATAGAGGATCGCTTCTACAAGGACCTTGAATTCGGAACGGGCGGAATGAGAGGCATACGCGGCGCAGGCCGAAACAGGATCAACAAGTACAACATACAAAAGGTTACTCAGGGTCTGGCCAGGTATTTAAAAAAGAATGTTGAGAGCGCCGGAGAAAAAGGTGTTGCAATAGCATACGACAGCAGAATCGATTCGGACGAGTTCGCATGGGTTGCATCCGAAGTTCTTGCAGGAAACGGAATAAGGGTTTACCTTTACGAGGGCATACGGTCTACGCCCCAGCTTTCATTCACGGTGCGCCAAGTGGGCTGCGCCGGAGGGCTAGTGCTTACCGCCAGCCACAATCCGCCTGAGTACAACGGATACAAGGTATACGGTGAAAATGGGGGTCAGATAGTTCCGGCCATAGGCGAGCCGATCATTGCAGAAATAAACAAAATAGTTGGGTTTTCCGGCATAAAGAGCATGCCAAGGGAGGACGCGCTTGAGAAAAAAATGATCACTCTCATAGGCAAGGATTTGGATGAAGAGTATTATGAAGCGGTTTTGGGACTTTCCACTGTGGATGGAGACATGCGCCATGCGGTAAAAGAGCTTAAAATCGTCTACACTCCCCTTCACGGGGTGGGGCTTGTGCCTGTCACCGAAGTGCTTTCGAGGGACGGGTTTGAATCGGTATCGGTTGTGCCTGAGCAGGAAAAGCCCGACGGCACTTTTCCGACTGTCAAGAAGCCCAACCCCGAGGAGGCCGCGGCTCTTGAATTGGCTCTGGACTTGGCCGACAAGACAAATGCCGACCTTGTCATAGCGACAGACCCGGATTCGGACAGGGTGGGGATTGCGGCAAGAAACGGCGAAGGAGAGATGGAGCCTTTGCTTGGAAATCAGGTGGGGCCGCTTCTCATAGACTATGTTCTTTCGCATGAAAAGATCTGCCAAGGGGACTTTATTGTAAAGACGGTGGTTACTTCCGACATGGGAGCTGCTGTTGCCAAATCATACGGTGTCGACACCTATGAAACTCTTACGGGATTCAAGTGGATATGCGACAAGGCGATGGAGCTTGAGAAGGAAGACGGAAAGCGCTTTCTTTTCGGATACGAGGAAAGCATAGGATACCTAGCTGGGGATTTTACCAAGGACAAGGATGCAGTAATATCGGCTATGATTGCTGCGGAGATGGCGGCATTTTATAAGGCAAAGGGAATGACTCTCCATGACGCACTCCGGGCATTGTGGGAAAAGCACGGCTTCTACAAGGACCACCTCATTGCCATGTGGCTCGATGGAAGGGACGGCAAGGACCGAATAAGCAGGATAATGAAAAGCTTCAGGAACGATCCGCCGAGAATGGTTAACGGCTTTAAAGTTACAGAGATTGTGGACTTCCTTTCATCGACAAGAACCAATCTGGAAAAGAAGGAATCCGAGATTCTCAAGTTCCACAAGTCCAATGTTTTAAAGTTCCACTTCGGGGATTCATGCTGGTTTGCGGTGAGGCCCAGCGGAACTGAACCTAAGATAAAGATCTATTTTTCGGTAATGGAGAGGGAAGAGGAAAAGGCTGCCAAGAAGATTGAGGAAATGATAAGCGAGGTAAAAGGGCTTATTGAAGCAATAAAGTAGAAAGGGTAAAAGCAGAAGAGCAGATATCAGATGTCAGATATCAGGAAAAACAAGGGCAAAGTAAAAGATTGAAGAGCAGCTTGCAGCGGGCAGCAACAAGTGGAAAGTGGAAAGTGGAAAGGATAAGTACAGTAGAAAGTAGTAAGTGGAAAGTGGAAAGGATAAGTACAGTAGAAAGTAGTAAGTGGAAAGGAAAGACGGAAGACAAAAGACAAAGAAAAAAACAAGAACAGCTTGCAGCTTGCAGCTTGCAGCATGCAGTGAAAACACATCGAATGCAATACTTTATATGGGAGGTGCCCATGGAGAAGGGATTCTTGCATGTGGTTGGCAAAACAGATGAAAATGAATTTTTGGAAAGCGGATGCACTAAAACAAGGCTGACGGGTGTGGCCGGGTGCTATGTTTTATGGAAGGTGCCGGAAGGCAGGCTAATGCAATTCTTTTGCATGGACTTCGAAAGGGAGGGCTTAAAGGGCTACAAAAGCCTTCTAAATGGAACGGAAGAGGAACAAAAGGACATGATGAAGGAAGCCATAGGTGTATACGGGGAGAATTTCGAGAGTCTTTCCGAGCATGAAATGGTGGACCTGCTTAATTTGATGTATTCTATAAATCTCAAGTTCCATTTGCCTTTGCCGGGAAAGACAACCGAGTACGCCCACATGCTTACAAGTGAAAGGACGGTTCCACATTCTGCAGGGGATGCATTGGACAATAAGCTTTCAAAAAAAATGGAAACAGATTTTGAGGTTGCAAATTATTATATGGGCAGGGCCCTTGCAGGAGATGCGAATGCGGAAAAACAGCTTTTGGTCACAGACAACAGGCTGGATTTGGTGAAGCTGCCCGGCAAATCCATACTTCTGAAGAATGAAGTCAGGGAAATGGAAAAGTTCAAGGGCACAAGGTATTGCAACTGCAATGCATTGGCAAGATGCGGAACGGATTATTTTCTTGTAATGGGAAGGCTGGGACTCATCGATACCGAAGAGGGTGTCAAGCTTGTAAGCGCGCAATTCCTAGACAAGAAAAACCTGGCAGCGGCCGAAGCTTCAATGATAATAAAGAGAACGGAATATCTTATTATTTACAAGGTTGCGGACAAAGACTGCTTTGACAATTCACTCAAAACCGAGAAGCCCTGCGTCGAAAGGGAATCCCATGAAAGGGGACTTCTTTACACGCAGTTCAAGAGGAACAATTCACATTACAAGAATCAGACCTATTTCATGAATGACGATATTTTCGGTTTGTATTTTCATATGGACGAGGGTAAACTCATTGCTGCAACATATAGCGGAGAAGGCCTAAAGGACATAAATGACTTTCTGGAAAGGCCGTGCTTCAAGGATTGCCTTACGCGTGAAAAGGCATTCTATTCTGAAAACCCAATCTTTTACCAAATAGTTCACCAGGGAAAGGGTAAAAACAGTGGAAAGTAGTAAGTGGTAAGTGGAAAGGATAAGTACAGTGGAAAGTAGAAAGTAGAAAGTGGAAAGTGGAAAGGATAAGTACAGTAGAAAGTAGTAAGTGGAAAGTGGAAAGGATAAGTACAGTAGAAAGTAGTAAGTGGAAAGTGGAAAGGATAAGTACAGTAGAAAGTGGAGAGTGGAAAGTAGAAAGAAAGAACAAAGGCAAAGGACAAGGAAAAAGATTGAAGAACAGATTTCTGATGTCAGATGTCAGATATCAGGAAAGACAAGGGCAAGACAGCTTGCAGCATGCAGTGAGCAGTGGGCAGTAAGAAGCAGTAGAAAGTGGAAAGTAGCAAGTGGAAAGGAAAAAATCAAAGACAAAAGATAAAAGACAAAAGATAAAAACAGTGGGCAGGAAAAAGCAGTGGAAAGCAGAAAGTGGAAAGGAAGAACAGTGGAAAAGATTGAAGAACAGATATCAGATATCAGATGTCAGATATCAGGAAAAACAAGGGCAAAGAAACAGCAAAAGAAGAGAGCAAAAAAGCTTTCTAATGTATTTGCTTTTTTAAATGCTTTTGTATTTGCTGACAACTGATTACTGACAACTGACAACTGTTTTGCCGCAGGCGGAAAAACATCAGCAAGTGGAAAGGAGATTGCCATGGATATCAAGCTTGAATACGATCGTTCGAAAGCTGATTTGACGGGAATGATTCACGATTTGGAGCATGCCTTCAGCAGAGTTTTAAGAAAAAGGAATCAAGGCTATCTTGGATTCATGGAACTCATAAAGCACCAGGAGGACATAGGCCGCGTAAAGGAAAAGGCGGAATGGATAAGGGACAGGTTTGAAAATTTCGTCTTGATAGGAATAGGCGGGTCCAACCTGGGAAGCCTTGCTCTCCAGGAAGCCTTAAACGGCAAGTACTACAACGAAAAACCAAAGAGCGTCCGGAAGGGTCCGCGTTTCTACATGCTTGACAATCCCGACCCCGAGAGCGTGGGAGACCTTTTGGACATGCTTGAGCCAGAGCATACCGTCTTCAATGTGATAAGCAAATCGGGGGGCACGGCCGAGACAATGTCCAATTTCATGATAGTCTATGATTGGCTAAGCAAAAGCCTTCCCCAAAAGGCTGTTGCAGAAAGGATTATAGCCACCACAGACAGAGAAAACAGCATATTGCTTGATATTTCCAGGGAAAAGGGCTTTGATACTTTTTTCATTCCAAACAATGTAGGAGGGCGTTTTTCGGTTTTGTCCCCCGTGGGTCTTCTTTCGGCGGCCACATGCGGAATAGACATAGACGGGCTTCTCAGGGGAGCCTCGGCCATGTCGGAACGCTGCAGCAACTTCTATCCGGAGGACAATCCCGCTCTCATGGATGCGGCTGTCCACTATGCAATGATGAAAGCAGGAAGAAACATCTCTGTGATGATGCCCTATGCCGATAGGCTGAAATATATGTCGGACTGGTACGCCCAGCTGTGGGCAGAGAGCCTGGGAAAGAAAAAGGACAATGACGAAAAGACCGTCAATACCGGGCAGACCCCTGTTAAGGCTCTTGGCACAATAGATCAGCATTCCCAAGTTCAGCTTTACGCGGAGGGTCCGGACGACAAGGTAATAACATTTATAAGGGTTGAAAGGTTTCGCAGGGAGATGGCAATTCCAAGTCAGTTCTCTAATTTCGACAGTCTTTCCGTATTGGCCGGCAGGGGGCTTTCGGAACTCATGAATGCGGAGCAGTCAGCCACTAGTGACGCCCTTTCGGAATTTGGAAGACCGGTTCTGACTGTTGTTTTCCCTGAAATAAACGAGGAGACTGTCGGGCAGTTCATATACATGCAGGAGCTCAAGACGGCCTATTGCGGAGAGCTTTTGAACATAAACGCTTTCAATCAGCCGGGTGTGGAACTGGGAAAGGTGCTGACAAGAAAATACATGATGGAGACTGAAGACAAGGGTAATCCGGATAAATAGGAAATGCTTTTAAGGTGGGTGCAATAAATGATGGAGAAGAAATCGTCAGAACTTAAAATTTTAAAGGGTGGCCGCGACCAGGGAAATCTCTCGGGAATAGGGCCTGAGAGCTTTAGATGGGCAAAGGCCACCAATACCAGGCTGATGGGTGTTGTTGGCGTAAAAGTGTGCTGGGAGCTTGGAAGCGGCGATTTTTTTTATCAGTTTTTCCATCTGGACAGTGAAGCATACGGAATAGACGGATACGAAAGCCTCATAAATCCAAACATTTATGAAGTGGACTATATAGCAATGCACATGATGGGCGGACTTGGAGGAACCTTTGTAAGTATTTCTTACAATGAGTTTGTCTATCTGATAAAATGGTTTTATGGTTTGAATTTGAGTAAAGATGAATCTTTGCCTGAAGGAAGCGCGGAATTTGAAAAATTTTTCGATATTCCCATTTCTTTATCAAACGATGATGAAAAAAAGCTGATGAACAAGATTTGCGAACCGCTTGAAAGCGATTCGCACTGCATCAATTATTTTTTGATGAGAGTGTTCGGCAAGGACCATGCCTCGGCGGATTTTCTCTTGGACAAGATCACCGAGGATAATCTGCGGGCGGATGTAAAGGAAGGGGTTCTTCTAAGGAACGAGGTTACTTGCAAGAGGCGTTCCCGCAGGGGGAGGCTTTGCCGGGCCGAGTCTCTTGTGGATTCCAAGTCGGGATATCTGTTAGTGCATTCGGAACTTAACATCGTCTGCGGAGAAGAAGGCTACAAGATAAGATCGGCCAGAAAATTGGAGGAGATGCGGGTATCGAACATAGAGGCGGCATTTCTTTTAAAGAAGACGGAGCACCTTGCAATATATGAAATAGAAGCATTAGAGGAGTTTCTGATGATTTTCAAGATAGAGAATCCAAGCATGATGGACAGCATACACGAGGCGGGAGTTCTTTTCACCTCTTTCAACAAGGACAATGACCATGTGAAGAAGGATCTTTATTATCTCAACGGGGACATTCACAGTGTGTATTTCATAACGCGGGGAGAACAGCTTGTTGTGGTTTCTTTCGAAGGGGAAAAATTGAAGGAGGCGCAGGACATCCTAGATAGGAAGGATTATAGAGACATGCTTTCCTTGAACGAGAAACTTGTGATGGAGGATCCTGTGTTTTATGAGTTTGTAAACAGCGGGGAAGACGATATATATGATTTTTTTGATTCGAAGGGTATAGGATAGGGGGAAACAAATTGGTAGTTGTACAGCAGGTTCTTATATTGTTTTTTATGATAATTACGGGATTCGTTGCCAAGAGGCTCAAGATAATCAGCAACGAACTTAATGATGGAATGATAAATCTTGTGCTTTATGTCATGCTTCCTTCCCTCATACTGACGTCGATGAATTTCGATTTTTCACCGGAAATGCTTATAAAGAGCGGGAAGATTCTTCTCATATCTTTAGTCATCTACTTTGTAATAATGCTTTTTTCTTTTTTTATACCGAAGATTGTTGGAGGGGAAATCAGCCAGAAGGTAATTTATCAATACGCTTTCATATTTGTCAATGTGGCCTACATGGGATATCCCGTTGTCAATTCCGTTTATGGAAAAATCGGGGTTTTCTATACGGCCATTTTTAATTTGCCTTTCAATCTGTTCATATGGACATTCGGCTTATGGATACTTACAAAGGACCATGAGGAATTCAAGGGGCAGGTTTCCAGCTTTGAATTTAAGAAGTTCATAAATCCTGCAATAATATCTGTCTTTGTAGGATTTATTCTGTTCCTCTTCTCCATACACCTGCCTGAGATAATCTACGACACATTGGGGATACTCGGGGGAGCGACAATGCCCCTGTCCATGATTTTCATAGGATCCATACTTGCGGATGTGGATTCAAGAGACATACTTACGGACAAGAAGGCTCTGGTATATTCGGTGCTAAGGCAGACCCTGGTTCCCCTTGCCGTTCTCTATTCTTTAAAGGCTTTGGGTTTTACTGGATACATGGTTGGAATACCCGCGGTTATTTCAGGAATGCCGACTGCGGCGAATACGGCCCTCATGGCATCCAAATACAAAAACGACTACCATCTTGCGTCGAGACTCGTATTCATCTCGACATTTGTGTCCATTTTCACCATACCGGTGATAGTGATGCTGGTCTAGGGGGGAGGAGACATGAAAAACGACTTGAAGAAGGCTATTGAAATACTTGAGAGCGAGGGCAGGGCCCTAGTGCTGGTAAAGGACGGGGAAGTGCTCATGAGGGACAACAGGCGCGGAATAGGCCCCATGTATGATGTAGCCACCAAGGAAAGGGAGGCGGCCCTTGCAAGCAGCCTTGCAGACAAGGTCATAGGAAAGGCGGCGGCAATGCTTGCTGTAGATGCGGGGATTGTCAATCTCTATGCTGCGGTGCTTAGCGAGGAGGCTGAAAGAGTGCTCTCCGAAGCGGACATATACTGCGAATTCGGCAGAAAGGTGCCTTTCATACAGAACAGGGGAAAAACAGGAAAGTGCCCAATGGAGCTTCTGGCGGGTGACCTTGGGCATGATGAAACTGAGGTCTTGAAGGAAAGGCTTAAGGAGTTTTTGGGAAAGAAATAAGAACAGATGTCAGATGTCAGATATCAGGAAAAACAAGGGCAAAGAAACAGCAAGAACAGAAAGTTGGTCAGTTGGTCAGTTGGAAAGGAAAAACAAAAAGAAAATAAAAGACAAAGGCAAAAAACAAAAAACCGAAATGTCTTTTATTAATGCTTTTGTATTTGCTGATTTCGGTCGATGTTTTGCAATATGAAACCTTGACCGCATTGTGAAATCAGCTTGAAGCTGGCAGTGAGCAGTGAGCAGTAGGCAGAAAGGAAACCCTTTGTGGGTTTCCTTTCTTACGGTCTTTTATAGATTGGATCGACTGTGTATTTGAGTCCTTCTTCTGTCATGTAGATTGTCATGATGTCGAGGCCGGAGAATATGTCCCGACCTTTGACGTCGGGTGTTGAAGGGGCCTTGATGATTTTAAGCCCGTTTTTCATTTCGGTATGCATTTCCCCGTCTTGTGAAGGGGTTGCCGCATATGTTTTTCCTCCGGTTCTTGTCCTGTAGTCTTCAAGCCACCCCAGCACCAGTTCTTCCTCTAGCGGGTCCGAGAATTTCCACGAGTAGGACATGGAGAGAAGGATGTTTTTTTCTGAAGCGTTCTCAAGCTTGTTTCTCAGCCAAGGTATCTGCGCAGGGTTTGAGGCGCGGAGTCCATTTTGTGATGAATTGTCGAGCCTGAGCACGAGCAGGTTTTTGCCTCCGGCCAATGAAAAACTTTCTTCGCCGCCTATTACAGGAGCTGTTATCCTCTTTTCCAGTTCTTCGCTAAGCGTTCCCGAGGAAACAAGGAAATCGGATTCATTTGCCAGTTTTGACAAGCTTATGTGTATCAGCCTGTCGAGCAGCGTTGATACGGGCGAGGTGTTTCCGAGAACTGTAATCGACAAGTCCGGATTTTCCGGATTGCTTCTCATAAGGTTTTTGTCATCGGGGACTTTTATACCCGTGGAATTCAGCTGCCCACTGTATGGAGTCTTGTAAAAAGCCGTTAAATCGTCGAGCCATATCCGTCCCTCAGTTTTGTTTTCCGGGTCTGTTTCAACCAGGTAGACTTTTTCCAGTTTCACCGGAAAAACGGCGCTTTGGGGTATTTTTGCCTCTACGAACCGCCATCCTGTCCAGTCTACGTAGCGGGCCAAGTCTATTGTGCTTGTTTTGCCGTCGCTGTCTTTTATGCGCGCCCTTAGCCAGTGGCCTCCGCCTTGGTCGCCTTTAACCCAAAGACCCAAGTGCGACGGCGTGGAGTAGAGCGTGTGGTCAATGTTTACATATGCCGCCCTGGTGGCGTCTGTTTTTGTGAAGTCGTATGCCATCAAACCTGAAGATTCGCCGTTTTTAATTATGGTTTCATCCAGCCCATATGAGCCTGTGACGGCATCGGGATAGGCTGAAAAGGTGTCCCCGGCGCTTTCGAAGTCGTTGAATACGAAGGACGAGTATCCTATGGAAACGGGTATTTCGTCAGTATTGCCTTGAAATGTTGCGGTTATTTTTCCGCTTGCTGCCCTGTTTGATGCGGTGAATGTCTGTCCCTTCAATTCGCCAAGCCGGTCTGGAAAGCTTATGGACAAGTCCTGCAAATCCACGGGAATGTCGTATCCCTGAGCGGTGTGCACGACGGCTTCAATCTCCGCTGTTTCGCCCAAGTCCAGTGAAATGCTCCTTGGGGCGAGCCTGAGGCCGACGGTTTCTCCGACGCAAGTCAAATTTATGCTGCGTGAGTTTCCTTTGTAGGTTCCGGTAATTCTGTATTGCCCAGTTTCTCCGGGATAGAAGCGCCTGTTTTCAACTGTTCCGTTTCCTTGGACGAGCCAGTCTATGGAATTTGAATCGTCTATGGCCGGATTGAAATTCTTGTCGAAGAAATGCGTCTCAAGTTTCACCGATGTCCCGTATGCCACTTTGTCGTTTGAAACTGCGATTTTAAAATCATAAGGCGCGAGGCTTTCTTGAGGGCTTATGACAGCGATTGCGTTTGCTATGCGCCTTTCTGTTCCTCCTGAGGGTGTGTTTGCGATTGTAACGGTGCTTTGACCGAGCCGCCTTGCCATCATTTGGGTGGAGCCTCCGCCGTCAAGGTTTATGGCGGTCCAAATGCCGAGACTTTTCATGTAGAGGGCCAGTTCCGTCTCGCTCATGCCTGTTGCCGAAGGGTTTCTGCCGTCTACGGCCAGCAGATAGAAGCGGTCTCCCTTTTCGTTGATCCCAAGCGCCGTCCTGGGATGGAGTCCCGATATGGGGAGTGAAAACGATTCCGGAAGGTTGCCGCCATCAAGGAGTATGCTTCCTCCCCCTATTGCATTTGCAATATCGGAAAGGGAGGGTTTTATGTTTATATCGAGACTTGCGCGCTGGTTCTCCTTGAAGGCATCCATCAGCTCGGTTTTCACCCCGCCCCTTGCCGCAACTATGAAATCGGGTTTAATATCGCCGAATTCGGATACCGAGGTTACGAAGGATTCAACCTTTCCATCTGAAATCCCCATGTAGACCGAGTCGGGCTTTTGCGGCGGCAGCCCTTGCCACGAGGCATTGTAGACTATGACCTTGCCGGGCTCGAGATAGGGCTTGTTTATGTATGATACGGCAATTTCTTTTTCGTTTAAAGGGTTGTTTATCGTGTAAGATTCATCGAACATTTCGCCTATTTGAAGCATGCCCTCCGAGTCTGCCCATGCCGCGTTGAAGCTGGGGTCGCCTATTGAGCTTGACAAAAGGACTCCGTCCTTTACTAACGGGCCCATTGATGCCGAAAGTCCAGTGTCGAAGAAGTCGCCGTTTATTAGTCCTATTGCCGAAGGCTCTCCGCCTGCAAGCTCCGAAAGGGTCGAACGCTTGTTGACATAGGGGTTGGATAAAACGCCAATGCTTGTGCCGCCTGTAACGCTTCCTTCGAGTATGCGCACGGATATGTGGCCCCTCTCTGTAAGAAGCAGGTCTTCCGTGTAGGTAACTCCGTTTCCGATTTGTTCGGTGAAAGTTTCCCTGTTCAAAACATTGTAGTCGGCATGGGAAAAAGTTGCTGACGCCAGAATGCAAGACAGGATGAGACATATCGAATTTATTTTTTTCATATCCGGATTTCTCCTTTCGCATTCATTTGCACTTGGGTTCCCAAATGCTCATTTGCCCGGGGTTTGTAAGAGCCTTTAGCAAATTATCCCTGCCCCTTGGGGCTTGGCTGTCGATTCCGCGAAGCAGCTCTTTCATGTAGTCCCTTCGCGTGCGGCCCTCCATGGGGCACTTGCTTTTTATTACAGGGAACTTGTGGCGCCTTGTTGCGCCGATTATGTCTTTTTCCTCGGCATAGACCATGGGCCTGATTACCGTCATTTCTTGCCTGTCGAGGTATGTGACAGGCTTGAAGGAGTGTATCCTGCCTTCGTAGAGCATGCTGAGGAGAAGCGTTTCTATAGCATCGTCGCGGTGGTGGCCCAGGGCTGCCTTGCTGACCTTGTGCCTTTTAAGAAGGTTGTAAAGGGCTCCCCTCCTGAGGTTTGCGCACAGCGCGCATGGATTCTTCTCGTTTCGCACATCGAAGACTATCTTGTAGATTTTTGTCTCTTCGATGAAATACTCGATGCCGAGACTGTCGCAAAACTGTTTAACCGGATTGAAGTCAAAATCCTCATATCCCATGTCTATCGAAAAGGCCTTTATTTCATACGGGACGGGATAGAAGTTTTTCATGAGGTGGAGCCCGTAAAGAAGGGCGAGGGAATCCTTCCCGCCCGATATTCCAACCCCTATGACGTCTCCGGGGGCAATCATTTCATATTCCTGAGCCGCTTTTCGCATGCAGCCGAGCACTTTTCGCATATAAGTCTCCTTTCGCTGTTCCGATGCATTCATTATACATCCGGCGGCGGAGGGACTGCATTAAGAAAGGGTTACAAAAAAACAGTTGTCAGTTGTCAGATATCAGATGTCAGTAAAAGCGAAAAGAGAAAAGAGAAAAGACAGATATCAGTTGTCAGATGTCAGGAAAAAGATAAGGATAAAGGACAGATATCAGATGACAGATGTCAGCAAGAGCGATAGCAAAAGGCCAGTTACTTGCAGCTTTGAATTGCACGGCATCTCCCGATGCGTTGTTTTTCACCGTTTGGGATAAGGCTAAACCGTAAAAAAATCCACTCTGTTTGAAGCGAAGCGAGTTTGTGGATTTTAGGTTTTGCCGAAAGACGAAACGGAATGAATAACCGCATGAAGGGTGTAGCCGAAAATTCATTGGTGTGAGTAATCAGACAGAAAAAGAAAGAACATCGGGCAACTTGCAGTAGGCAGTTTGCAGTAAAAGATTAAGTGCAAGTTAAAAAAAGAAAAACATTGAAATACATTTGAAAGCTTTTTTGCTCTCTTCTTTTGCTTTTTTGTCTTTCCTGATATCTGACATCTGATATCTATCTATCTTTTCCTTTCCACTGCTTTTATACTGCCTGATGCAAGGACCGGCCTATTAGTGTATAATGTCGTTAGGGAAAACGGGGGTAAAAGATGGAGATGTTTATTGAAAAGATTTTAAATTTCATAGCTTTGGAAATACAGGTGTTTCTGGTCGCTGCGCTTCCTGTGGTTGAGCTTCGGGGCGCAATCCCGTTGGGGATAGCGGAAGGAATGAATCCATACTTGGCTGCGTTGGTTTCAATAGCCGGCAGCATGCTTCCAGTTCCGTTCATACTTCTTTTCATGAAACCGGTTTTCACACGGATGAGGGGAAGCGACGCGGGTGTCAGAATTGTTGACACATTGACAAACAGGACTAAGCGCAGGTCGGAGAATATAAAAAAATACAGCGCGTACGGGCTGGTTCTTTTCGTTGCAATGCCTTTGCCGACGACAGGCGTTTGGACGGGAGCAATGGCGGCATCAATTTTTAATATACCAATAAAGAGGGCTTTTTTTGCAATACTGCTCGGAGACTGCATTGCAGCGGTTATTGTAATGGCCTTGAGCAATGCATTAATAATATAAGCACAAACGAATTTCTTGACAGGCATTTTTTAAAGGTGTATGATATTTTAGTAAAAACTCAATAAAAACTTGATACCTTATCAAGAGTGGTGGAGGGATAGGCCCTTTGAAGCCCGGCAACCGGTAGCAATACGCGGTGCCAAATCCTACAGATTGAATCTGGAAGATGAGGAACAGACGGTATAAATATGCCTCTTCCTTATGGAAGGGGCTTTTTTGACGGACAGCTCGTTCGGGTATCAAGAAACAAAATCAACAATTCAAACTAGGAGGAAGTAAAATGACTAAAAGATTTTTAATGACTGCGGAATCGGTCACAGAAGGCCATCCGGACAAGATATGCGACCAGATTTCAGATGCTATTCTCGACGCCATAATAAAAGAAGATCCAATGGCTAGGGTTGCGTGCGAGACTACTGTCACAACGGGACTTGTGCTTGTCGTTGGTGAAATAACTACTGAGTGCTATGTTGAGATTCCTGAAATTGTAAGGGAAACAGTAAGGGAAATCGGATACACAAGGGCCAAATATGGATTTGACTGCGACACTTGCTCGGTTATCACATCCATACACAAGCAGTCCGGGGACATAGCTCTGGGAGTGGATAATTCACTTGAGAAGAAGGGTCAAGAGGATGGAGATCCCTACGACCAGATAGGGGCTGGAGACCAGGGGCTAATGTATGGCTTCGCCTGCAACGAGACGCCTGAATTGATGCCCCTTCCCATTTCGCTGGCCCACAAGCTTGTAAAAAGGCTCGCGGCTGTGAGAAAGGACAAATCTTTCGATCTTAAGTATCTGAGACCGGATGGAAAGTCGCAGGTTACCGTAGAGTATGTTGACGGAAAGCCGGCAAGGGTGGACGCCGTTGTCATTTCAACTCAGCACAGTGATATAGCAAGCCATGACGAAATTGAAAAAGACATGATAGAGCACGTGATAAAGGCTGTGGTACCTAAGAACCTGCTCGATGAGAATACAAAGTACTATGTGAATCCTACGGGTAAATTTGTAATTGGAGGCCCGCAGGGCGATGCAGGCCTTACAGGAAGGAAAATAATTGTAGATACTTATGGAGGATATTCCAGACACGGAGGCGGAGCCTTCTCGGGGAAAGATCCCACAAAGGTTGACCGTTCGGCATCTTATGCAGCAAGATATGTTGCCAAGAATGTAGTGGCAGCGGGACTTGCCGACAAGTGCGAGGTTCAGCTGGCATATGCAATAGGGGTTGCCCGTCCGGTATCTGTAATGGTGGAAACCTTTGGAACTGCAAAAATCGACGAGGACAGGATTTCCGAGCTGGTTCAGAAGCATTTTGATCTGAGGCCCGCGGCAATCATTGAAAAGCTCGACCTCAGGAAGCCCATATACAAGAATCTTGCCGCCTACGGACACATGGGAAGGGAAGACCTTGGAGTTGAATGGGAGAAAACAGACAAGGCCGACATTCTAAGGAAAGAGGCCGGACTGTAAGTACAGTAGAAAGTAGTAAGTGGAAAGTGGAAAGGGTAAAAGCAGTAGAAAGTGGAAAGTGGAAAGTGGAAAGGAAAGACGGAAAAGCAAAAGACAAAGAAAAAAACAAGAACAGTGGAAAGTGAAAAAGATAGATATCAGATATCAGATGTCAGGAAAAACAAGGACAAAGAAAAAGATTGAAGAGCAGATGTCAGATTTCAGTAAATACAAAGACAAAAGCATGAAAGAAAAAAGAGACAAGGATAAAAACAGCGAAAAAATAAAAAGGGACAGACATATTTTACTCCATATACAATAAGCAAAATCCAAGTGATTTTTGTCAAGCGTACGCATATTTTCCCGACATTTTGACCATTCAAACCAAGTTTTGCTCGAGAAATTGAATATATGTCTATAAAAAGCCGACTTTATGAAAAGTCGGCTTTTTTCTTTTGTGCCGAAAGCTTTTATGATTGGCTTGCCAGGCAAAACAAGGGCAACCGGTTGACCCGAAAGGGTTGAAACATGGATAAAAGCATACAGGAAATGGTTTTGGAAACAGTAGGAGGCAAGGAAGACCACAGGGAAACGATTATAAACAGGCTTGAGCCGCTCGTTAAAAAATCCATCGGAAAGTTTTACTACGGGGACATGGATTATGAAGATCTGCTGCAGGAGGGCAGGCTGAGGATATTAAGCGAGATTGCACGCTTTGACCCGAAGAGGAATACCGTTTTTCTTGGGGTTGCAAAAAAGTCGCTCCAGTATTTGTATTGCGAGCTCAGGCGTCAAAGGGTTCCTCTTTGCTTCTTGAATGTTTGCGTTAGGACTGAAGGGGATTTGCGTGAGAAATTAGATCTCATAGAGGATTCGGTTGACACAGAGGAGATATGCCTGAGCAGGGAATTCGAAGGCATTCTGAAGAAAGCTTTTGAAGGGCTGTCTCGGGTTCACAGAGAGATTGTGTGCGACTATTATCTTAGGGGCATGACGCTCAGAAGAATCTCGACTGAAAAGAATATTCACTACATGACAGCTGTTCAAAGGAAGAGGAGGGCTCTTGAAGAATTGAGAAGCAATTTGGAAAAAATGAAATACGGTATATAAACAAGCCATGGAAGAATCATTTTAATAATAGACCGGGCCGGCCGGCAAAAAATCAGGAGGTGGTTTTAATGGCTGTAGTATCGCAAGCAAGAGAATCGAAGGTGAAAATCAAGTATATCAGCGGAATGGATGTGGAAGGCAACAACATAGTCAGGACAAAAACTTATTCCAACATCAAGGCCGCTGCGGCAGACGCCGATGTCTATGCGGTGGCTGATGCAATGATGGATCTTCAAACCAAGACGGTTGAGGAAATTGCAAGAGTCGACGAAGAAGAACTCGTAGAAGAATAGAAGGGGGTGTTGATGAATGAATGAAAAACTTGAAATGACTTTTAACAACAGTGCCGGAACAAGCACTAAAATATCTGTGGACAATCCAAGGGCTGATTTGACGGATGTCGAGGTACAAGCGGCAATGACCGCGATAGTAAACGCAAATATATTCAATAGCGCGGGCGGAGACCTTCTGTCATACAAGAGCGCCAGAATCGTAAGCACTACAGTAACTGAATTGTTCTAGAAAGTAGATGACAGATGACAGATATCAGATGTCAGGAAAAGATTGAAGAAAAAGGCAAAAGAACAGATATCAGATGTCAGGAAAAGATTGAAGACAAAGGCAAAAGAACAGATGACAGATATCAGATGTCAGGAAAAGATTGAAGAAAAAGGCAAAAGAACAGATATCGGATGTCAGGAAAAGATTGAAGAAAAAGGCAAAAGAACAGATGACAGATATCAGGAAAAGATTGAAGACAAAAGATTCAACAGCGTGCAGTTTGCAGCGAGCAGTAAAAGATTGAAATGCATTTATGTTTCAAAATGAATTTGGGCCTGTACTTGTTTTTTCTGCCCACTGTCCACTGTTTCGTGGCGGAAGGCGGTCTGTGATGGACCGCCTTTTGTCCATTATAAAAAAGAGGTGATTGTCAATGGACGAAATTTATGCGACTGTAGCGAATTTGGGATTCCCAATAGCCGTATCGGTGTATTTGCTTGTACGTATTGAGGGAAAACTTGAAAGGCTGACGGAGAGCATTCTTGAGCTTTCAAGAGTGATCAATATGGAGAGATAGGGAAGAACAGTTGAAAGTGGAAAGTGGAAAGTGGAAAGAAGAAAGTTGAAAGTAGTAAGTGGAAAGCGGAAAGAAAGTGCAAGTGCAAGTGCAAGTGCACTTGCAAAAGCAGAGAGCAAAAGAGATGAAAGAAAAAAATATCAGATATCAGATATCAGTAAAAATAAGGGCAAAGAAGTAGCAAAAGCAGAGAGCAAAAAAACGAAAAAGAACTAAAAAGGGACGCGCCTTTTGTGTACTTTCATTGCCGACTGCATACTGTCACTTGTCAGTCATAAGGAAATATAATTGTAGAGAGACAGAAGAGCAAAGCGCGCTAACCGAAATTTTGCACTTTGCTCTTGCTTTGTTTTTTGCCTTTTCTTTCAACTTGCTACTTTCCACTTTCTACTGCCCTTCTATTCAATCTTCGGGCATTAAAAGTGTGGCGAGTATGTCGAGTTTTTTGTCCATGTTGTCAAATGCGTCCTTTATGAAATCCACATTGTCGTCAACGGTCATCAGGTTGTCATCGATGTCGGTTGCCAGGTTTTCTATGGCATCGACTCTAAGATTCTTAGCGATTGTGTCCTTGAGGATTTCTGAAACGTCGGATTCGATTTTATCCAACTTTTTTTCTATTGCCTGCAAGCGTGCTTCAAGTGTACTTTCTGCCTTGTTCATTGCGTGATCCTCCTTTGTAAATAATTGACAAAGAACATATGTTCGATTATAATTATCGTATTATTATTTGAGGTGTTCAATATGAAAAAGAAAGGATTGAATTTTGATGATCCGGTATATCTGTTTCCCAAGTATGTCCCTTCAAGGGGTGGGGCCACAGATATCGCCTTTGCCGATAAAAGCGTAAAAACTGAATACAGAACCATGAAAACTGTTGTAAAGAACATTTTTTTCAATGCCTGCGTCGACAGGAAAGCCATGAGAAGCATGGGCAGCGATATTACAGGAAGGAAAAACTTGGTTCCGCTTCTTGTAAACTCGAGAATACTTCTTGTTCCTTTCAAGATGAGAAAGCCACTTGTCCGGGGCGATGTCTGCTACGGCTATGCCAATTATTTTGCCATTGAAGAAATAAGCGAAGACGGCAGGTGTTGCATTATACGCTTTTTCAACGGGCTGACAATTCCCGTGCTTGGTTCTGCGGAATCTGTAAGGAAGCTCAACGGCGACGCTTCGCTTATTGCCAAGTCGGACATCGTGAAACCCTTCGGCTGCCCGGAAAGCCGTTCATCTAATAATTATTTCTACGGAGAGGAAGGAAATCCTGCAAGCAAATCCGACATAGAGGAATTAAAGAAAGAATTGTGGACCATAAGGGAAGTCCTGGGATTATGAATCGATGACTTACGGGAAAGGAAAATGCCCTTTGGTATGGTAGAATGTAGAAGAGAAGAAATTAAAACAAGCAGAGCGTATGAAAAAGTCTATAACTTAAAGAAGCGGGCCTCATGCAGAATGCATTGATAAATGACTGCGGCGGCTTCCTGGCATAGGAGAAAAAATGTCCATAGAAATCGAAGGCGTAATAAAGGAAATAAAATTCCATGCGGACGACACTGGCTACACTGTGGCCCTGTTCGAGTCCGACGGAGAGCCGCTGACTGTTGTGGGGGCTCTGCCTTCTGTGCATGAGGGAGAGCATTACAGGCTAAAGGGCGACATGGTCTACCATCAAAGGTATGGGGAGCAGTTTAAGGCCGAATTGGCCGAAAAGGTCATGCCTGACACCGAAAACGGCATAGTGAATTATCTGTCGTCCGGCTTGATAAAGGGCATAGGCCCCAAGCTTGCTGAGCGGATTGTGGAAAAGTTTGGCGTCGAGACAATGAACATTATAGGATACTCTCCTGAAAGACTGAGGGAAGTAAGTGGCATAGGAAAGTCCAAGCTTGAAAGCATACTTGTGTCGTTTGAGGAACAGCGGGAAATGCAGGAAGTCATGATAGGGCTCCAAAAATACGGTATTTCGACAGCATACGCTTTGAAGATATACAAAAAATACAAGGACGAGGCATTGTCGATAATGTCTGAGAATCCATACCGCATAGCCGATGAAATAAGCGGAATAGGCTTTCGCCTGGCCGACCGGATTGCAATGAAGATGGGCGTTGAGCAGGACGATCCGGGAAGGATAGCTTCGGGCATAAGATATGTGCTCAATACTTTCCAGCAGGAAGGCCATACATATGCGGGAAGGAAAGAACTTATAGAAAAATCGGCGGAAATGCTGTCGGTTTATCCTATGCAGGTTGAGGACATGATTTTGGAGATACTCGTCAAGGGAGATGTCTTCGTCGAGGACGTAGGCGGAGAGCAGGCCGTATACGGACAGATGTATCATGTAGCCGAGACGGGGGTTGCGAGGATGCTGACGGATTTGGCATTGGCGAATTACGTCAATCCCGGGATAATGGTGGAAAAGGAAATCAAGAAACTTGAGAGCGATGAAATTTCACTCGCCGAAAAGCAGAAAATGGCTGTGAAAAGGTGCATAGAGAAGGGCCTTGTGGTCATTACCGGAGGACCGGGAACCGGTAAGACGACTACAATAAATTCCATAATAAAGATATTCTACAGAAACGGACTGAAGGTAACACTTGCAGCCCCGACGGGCAGGGCGGCAAAACGGATGAGCCAGGCGTCGGGAATGGAGGCCAAGACAATCCACAGGCTGCTCGAGTATGCGCCGTCGATGGATGATCGCATAATGATGTTTGGAAGAAACGAGGGCAACCCTCTTAAGGCGGATGTGGTGATTATTGACGAGGTTTCGATGGTGGACGTGTTGCTGATGTATCATCTTCTCAAGGCCATAAAGCCGGGGACAAGGCTCATATTGGTGGGAGACGCCGACCAGCTTCCCCCTGTGGGGCCAGGTAATGTGCTCAGCGATGTGATTGAAAGCGGGATTATACCGGTGGTCCGTCTGGACGAGATATTCAGGCAGGCGAGCGAGAGCATGATTGTTCTTAACGCCCACAAGATAAACAACGGCGAGTATCCTGTAATGAACCTTAAGGACAAGGATTTTTTCCACATAGGGAAAAACACTCCGGATGAAATTTTAAAGACAATGGAGGAGCTGGTGAGCGACCGGCTGCCGAAGTTCAACGGATACGATCCGATGAAGGACATTCAGGTCTTGACGCCGATGAAAGGCGGAATTGTCGGGACAAAGAACCTGAACGTTTCACTCCAAAGGATACTCAATGAGCCGTCTCAATTAAAGAATGAAAGAAATACGGGCGATAGAATATTCCGCGAGGGCGACAAGATAATGCAGATAAGGAACAACTACAACATAAAGTGGAAGTCGACGGACGGCCTGAGGGAGGGCGAAGGGGTCTTCAACGGGGACATAGGATTCATTTCCAGGATAGACAACGATTCTTCCACGATGGAAGTAATTTTTGACGAGGACAGGAAAATAAGGTATGACTTCGCAGACCTGGACGAGCTTTTGCATGCATATTGTGTGACCATACACAAGAGCCAGGGAAGCGAGTTTCCCGTGGTTGTGATTCCGCTCAGCTGGGCCCCGCCAATGCTTCTCAACCGAAACCTCATATATACCGGAATAACCAGGGCAAAGGAACTTGTTGTTCTTGTAGGCCAGAAAAAGTATCTGCATTGGATGATAAAGAATGAAAAGGGCATGAAAAGGAATTCGGGGCTGCTTTGCCGTTTCAAAAAAGTGGCGGAGTTTATTGAAGAGGGTGAAGGGGAATGAAAAGAAGCTGGATCGATTACATGACAAACTTGGTATTCCCTCGCAACATACATTGCCTTTTGTGCGGACGCCAGATACTTCCGGACGAGAAATACTCCATCTGTTGCCTGTGCCGCGAAAAAATGACCTTTCTGTTTGAAGAGAATTGCTGCAAGCGCTGCGGAAGGCCCATTTCATACAAGGGGGAGGAAGGCTTTTGCCTTGAATGCGCAGGGCAGGACCTGTCCTTTGATAAGGCGGTTAGCTGTCTTTTCTACGACGATTTTTCCCGCAAGCTGATTTTCCAATTGAAATACGGGAAGAAGGAGTATTCTGCATTCCACATGGCCGAAATGTTAAGGGATAGGCTCGAGGATTCGAAGGCAGGTCTCTTTGATTGTATTGTTCCGGTCCCTCTCCATGTCAAGAGGGAGCGGGAAAGGGGATTCAACCAGGCTTTGCTTTTATCGGAAGCTCTGGGCAAAATGCGTGGAGAGCCGGTTTTGAAAGAAATTCTTTTCAGAGAGAGGCAAACCGCCGACCAGACCAATTTGGGCAAGAAGGAGAGGTTTAAAAACTTGAGAGGCTCATTCGCGACAAGAGGAGAAGATGAAATCAAGGGGAAAAGGATTCTTCTGGTAGATGATGTCGTAACTACGGGAGCCACTTCAAACGACTGCACCCGGGCACTCATGGATTCCGGAGCGGGCTCGGTTTTTGTTGCGACGGTGGCATGCAGATGAAAAGGTAATTTTACATATAAATTTTTTTTATTCAAGAATACGGAAAAAGCACAAGGGGATTATTCTTTTGCATCAATGGCGATGCAAAGGAGTTTGATTTTTTGGCCGTTATCTAGTTTCAGGAAAAATCATTTGGGTAAAAGTAAATTAACAAATCAATATAGAAAAGCATTGGAAGGGGATGAAGTTTATGAGAATCACTGTAAGTGGCAAGAACATCGACATAACGGACGCACTGAGGGACATGGCTGAAAGCAAGCTTGAAAAAATCGACAAACTGTTTAGCAGCGAGGTTGATGCGCAAGTCACAATGAGCGTTGAAAAAAATCGACAGATTGTGGAAATTACGATTCCCCTGAAGAACGGAGTTCTTCTCAGGGCTGAGGAAGCTACAGGCGACATGTACACTTCTATCGATAAGTCAATCGAAAAACTCCACAAGCAGCTTGAAAAGCAGAAAACCCGCATAGAGAGGCGGTACAGGGGCCATGAAAGCATAAGGCTTGAAAATATTCCGGATGTTGAAGAAGCCGAGAAAGGAGAGTTGAAGATTGTAAAGACAAAACGTTTTCCGGTCAAGCCCATGGATCCGGAAGAAGCTGTTCTTCAGATGGAGCTTTTGGGACACAGTTTCTTTGTATTTGGAAATTCGGAGAGCGACGAGGTCAATGTGGTATATAAAAGAAAAGATGGAAATTACGGCTTGATTGAGCCGACGATATATTGAGTTTTAATGGTCAAGCGCCTGGTTTTTACAAATCAGGCGCTTTTTGCGCATAAAATACAAAAATAATGAAAAATTTATTAATAAATCAAAGGAATATCAAGGATACGTGTAGAATGGATATAATTGGTGCGATAGTTATATTTTTTGTTCATAAGGCGCCGACGGGGGTGTTGACATGCAGGTAAAGGGAATAAAAACAAAGGAAATAGAGGAGACTATAGGTAGTCTGCCGGATGTGATTTCATGCAAGGTGATAGCCGAGGAAGATTTGATTACAGAGGTCCATGTGTTGGCTGAAAATTCCAGAAATGCAAAACAGATTTCCAGGGACATACAATCTGCAGTAATATCAAAGTTCGATGTTGATTTGGATTATAAGAAAATTTCGGTGGCACAGATAGATTTCCAGCAAGATTGGGGTAAAAGCTCAAGACCCGAAATAAAGAGTGTAGGCTTCAGTATCGGTGGAAACATAGCGGAAGTGTCTGTAGAGCTTTTGGATTGTGAAGAGATTTATGTAAGCAAGGCTTCCGGTTTCAATACACCAAGAAATGTGCATCGTCTTTTGGCCGAGGCTACAATAACTTGCATCAACAATATGATTAAAACTGAAAGCAAGTTTATTTTGGAAGGGATTCGCAAGATAAGACTAGTGGAAGAAGATGTTTTTGTGGCTGGAGTAAGCCTTATGGCTTCTTCGCAGGAAATATTCCTGTCGGGTACGGCGGTTGTCCGTAAGGACGAGAAACAAAGCGTCGTAAAGGCCGTTCTTGATGCTATTAATCGCAAAGTGATGAAACCCAATTGATTTGATAGTGACGAACCGGCTCAAATTATTATTTTTCAAAATTCTTTTTACATAAGCGTAGCGAAATAGCCTGTTCAAGTTAGCGGAGCATAACAGAGCATACTTGAAAAGGAGGCTATATTGTGAAAAGATTAATGGTATTATTCATGTCGCTGCTTTCACTCGTGTTGGCAGGCGGAGCTCACTGGGGCTGGAGATAACTAGAAACAAATGAAAAAAGCCGGTTCGTTATTATAGATGTATTAATGAACATAATCAAGGTAAATGTTGCTGGCAATATGCAGATAGAAAGCTGAAAACGTGGGAGAACATCATGAAAGATTTAAAGTTAAAGAGCTATACAACTGCCATAAGCCTTGTGGGTCTGGTTACCCTGGTTGCAAGCGCTTTGCACATAGCAAAGGCTGACATGTGGTTTGAATTGCTCTATTTTGTTTTTTTGGCTGTATTGACCGAGTCGATGCCTATAATAATCAACAAATCGACATTCATTTCCCTGGGATTTGCAATAGGTTTGGCATCAATGCTCTTGTTTGAACCTTTGGTTGTTCCCATGGTAATAGCATTGGGGACGATTCTCAGAGTCGAAAAGATCGACGGCAAAAGCCACCATATTTTAAACACTTCTTTTCAAAAAAGGTTCTTCAACGGTTCGGCATATGCAATAAGCGCCGCTCTGGCCAGTTACGGATATGTTTACGGAGGTATGCTCTTTCCAAACATGAATATCGGAGGATTCAGCGTACTTGGCATCATGATTGCAATACTTGTCTATATTTTTGTAAATACTATAATGTATATGGTTTTGTTCTCATTTTTTGAGGACTCGACCGTACTTAGCCTTTTGAGGCAAAACCTTTGGGTTGCCAAAAATTTCATAGCCATAGCTCCTCTTGGAGTCCTAATGGCAATAGCCTACAGCTATTACGGTTGGTTCGCCCTTATTCTTTTCTACGGACCTCTCCTACTTGCAAGGTATTCTTTTATACTTTATCTTGATATGAAAAATGTTTATCTGGAGACAATAAAAGCCTTGTCCAATTCTGTTGACGCCAAGGATCAATATACAAACGGACATTCGCAGCGCGTGGCCCACTACGCCCTCAGGATTGCCGAAGAAATGTCGCTTGCCCCTTGGCAGCTTGAAAACATAAAAATAGCGGCTACTCTCCATGACATAGGGAAAATAGGCATAAGGGACAGCATACTAAACAAGCCGGGCAAATTGACCGCGGAAGAGTATGAGGTCATAAAAAACCATCCCCGAATAGGGGCCAACATTCTTGACGAGGTAAGATTCCTCAAGGGAGTTTCCGAAATTATACTTCACCATCACGAGAGATTCGATGGAAGGGGATATCCGGACGGACTGGAGGGAAGTCAGATATCAATTGAGGACGCCGTTTTGTCAGTTGCCGACACATACGATGCGGTCACTACGGACCGCCCCTACAGAAATGCCCTCAGCCACGAAGAGGCAATAGAAATAATACTTTCCGAATCGGGCAAGCAGTTCGCGCCCAAGGTGGTAGAGGCCTTCAGACTTATCGTGCAGAACAAGGATTCCAGGGAGCGTTTTTTGAATGTTGGGTGAATCGGTGTTTCTGGGACTTCTGGCCGCAACCTTTAAAAACGGCAACATGCGTTTCTTGAGATACGTCAATGTCCGATATTTTTGGTTGCCCATAGCGGCTTTCATGCTTGAAATTGCAAGTGAAATCATCGTGAGCCAAAACCTTTTGGGCTTGCGTTTATTTTGGAACGAATATTATCTCATAGTTCAGATAATAATATATACAATGCTGGTTATATTCTGCTACCATAATATTGACAGGCGGATTTTCACATTGATACTTGTCGGTATACTGCTTAATTTCGCAGTTATATCGTTTAATGACGGAAAGATGCCTGTGGATGTTGAAGGAGCCTTGTCCGAGGGTTACAGCGTAGAGGTCGAACAATTGTCAAGAGGCCTAATTGTAGGGCATGATGTTCTTGACGAGGAGACAACGCGCCTTAAGATATTGGGGGATGTCATACACATTCCGCCCCCATATCCTTTTCCAAAGACAATAAGCCTTGGAGACATAGTCTTATCCGTGGGAGTTTTTTTCTTCATATTCAATTCACACAAAAGGAGGAAAACAATTGTTCGTTGAAAGCGTTGTCATAGGAATAATAATAGGAGTCGTACAGCACGGAAGATTGACAAACATAGGAATAACAAGCATACGGGGATGGTATCTTATAATAGCGGCTTTGCTGCTTAGCATATCTCCCATGTTTTCAATAAACAGTCCTTTTTTTGACGATTTTGGAGTTTATATTTATTTGTTTTCGCTGCTTGTGATGTTTGCCGTTGTGCTTTGGAATCTGGACAAGAAAGGCTTTTGGATAATAGCCGTGGGGGCCGGCCTCAATTTGCTGGTGATAATGTTGACTGATTTTAAGATGCCGATTTACATGGAGGGTCTTCGCATAGCGGGACTTGACGGAATGATAAACGGAATAAAGTCGGGAGAAATAATAAATTATGTGTCTATAGAGAGCTTGGACTCGTGGTCGCGCTTTATGGGCAAGCTTATAGTGCTTCCCAAGCCCTATCCGCTCGCTAAGGTAATCAGCATAGGGGACCTTTTGATGTCGCTTGGAATAGTTTTTTACCTCAGGGGCGAAATGGTCAAGAAATACCGATTTTCAAAGAGCCGAATGGTTACCCCAAGATACAAAAGAAGATAGAATTGAACGGGCCGCCCTCCTAGGCGGTCTTATTTTTGAAGGAAGCCTCAAGAAATGATATAATGTTATGAAGTGTGCGAAAGGAGATGGGCCAATTGGGACTTATCAATATGATTGTAGGGAGCATAAACGACAGAGAAATAAAAAAACTGATGAAAATAGTCGACAAGGTTGAAGCTTTAGAGCCTCAGGTCAAGCCCCTAGACGATGAAAGCCTAAAAGGAAAAACAGATGAATTCAGAAATAGAATAGCAAACGGAGAAACCCCCGACGATATTCTGCCGGAGGCATTTGCAGTTGTGAGGGAAGCGGCGGTCAGGACGGTGGGAATGAGGCATTTCCCTGTTCAGATCCTTGGCGGCATTGTTCTCCACCAGGGAAGGATAGCAGAGATGAAGACAGGCGAGGGAAAAACCTTGGCGGCCACTCTGCCGGCATACCTCAACGCCCTGGAAGGAAAGGGAGTCCATGTTATAACTGTAAACGACTATTTGGCTTCAAGGGACAAGGCGTGGATGGGAAGAATCTATGAGTTCCTTGGACTCACCGTTGGATGCCTTGTGCACGGAATGGACGACAAGGAGAAAAACGACGCATATTCATGCGACATAGTCTACGGAACAAACAACGAATTCGGTTTCGACTATCTCAGGGACAACATGGTCATATACAAAGAGGGCATGGTCCAGAAGCAGCTTAATTTTGCAATAGTGGACGAGGTCGACTCCATACTCGTCGACGAGGCAAGGACTCCGCTAATAATTTCCGGCGCAGGCAACAAGACGACCGAGCTCTACATCGCTGCTGACAAATTCGCATCGGGCCTGAAAAACGAGAGGGACTATGTGCTCGATGAAAAAGCGAGGACCGTAATTCTTACAGACGACGAGGGGATACCCAAGGCCGAGAAGTTCTTCAAGATAGAAAACCTTGCAGACCCTGAGAACATGGAGATTTCACACCGCATAAACCAGGCTCTGAGAGCCTACTCGCTTATGAAAAAAGACAGGGACTACGTAATCAAAGACGGAGAAATACTGATTGTAGATGAATTCACCGGGAGGCTAATGCTTGGAAGACGCTACTCAAACGGACTTCACCAAGCAATAGAGGCCAAGGAAGGCCTAAAGGTAAGGAAGGAGTCCCAGACCCTTGCCACCATAACTTTGCAAAACTACTTCAGGATGTACAAGAAGCTCTCCGGCATGACAGGTACCGCAAAGACGGAAGAGGACGAGTTCAAGGAAATATACAACATGGACGTAGTCGTAGTGCCTACCAACAAGCCTATTAAAAGGGACGACATGCCTGATGCCGTATACAAGTCCATTGAAGGCAAGTTCAGGAACGTTGTAGAGGAGATAGCCGGGAGGCACGAGACTGGCCAGCCTGTGCTCGTTGGAACAATAGCAATAGAGACATCTGAGTTTATAAGCGCCATGCTTAAAAAAAGAGGCATACAGCACGAGGTTCTAAACGCCAAGCAGCACGAGCGCGAGTCCGAAATAGTCGCCCAGGCAGGGAGATACGGCGCTGTAACCATAGCCACTAACATGGCCGGTCGTGGAACTGACATAGTCCTCGGCGGAAACGCCGAATTCATGGCAAAGAAGGAAATGCGAAAGCTCGGATACGACGAGGAAACAATAAATAGAGCCACTGGAGTAATAGAATACAAGGACGAGGAATCCGTCGATGCCAAAAGAATCTACGACGACATATATTCCAAATACAAGAAGGACATAGACGCAGAGGGCGAAAAGGTTAAAGCTGCAGGAGGACTCCATATACTGGGAACGGAGCGGCACGAGTCCAGGCGGATAGACAACCAGCTCAGGGGCCGTTCGGGGCGCCAGGGAGACGCGGGTTCGTCCCAGTTTTTCATATCGCTTGAGGACGACCTCATGAGGCTTTTCGGAAGCGACAGGATACAGGGAGTCGTTGACAAGCTTGGCATGAGCGACGACGACGCCATAGAGGCTTCCATCCTTTCCAAGTCCATAGAAGGCGCCCAAAAGAAGGTGGAGGGAAGGAACTTCTCCATAAGGAAGCACGTTCTCCAGTACGACGATGTCATGAACAGGCAGAGGGAGATAATATACACAGAACGCAGAAAGGTGCTTCAGGGCGAAGACCTGAAGGAATATGTCTTCTCCATGATAGAGAAGGTTATAGACGATGCCATAGCCGTGCATACGGTGGGTTCCGAATATCCCGAAGAGTGGGACATGGACGGGCTGAAGGAAAAGCTCAAAGCCATCTTCATGCCCGAGGAGAACCTCGAGTACGAAGACATCGAAAAGCTTGACAGGGAGACCCTTAGGAATGACGCTCTCGGAGTGGCGACCGAAATGTATGCCAAGAAGGAAGAGGAAATAGGTTCCGAGAAGATGCGTGAGCTCGAGAGGGTCATACTTCTCAGGGTAGTCGATTCCAAGTGGATAGACCACATAGACGCAATGGACCAGCTCAAGCAGGGAATAGGACTCAGGGCCATAGGAAACGAGGATCCCGTCAGGGCATACCAAATGGAAGGCTTCGACATGTTCGACGAGATGATAAGAAGCATCCAGGAGGACATGGTAAGGTACATGTTCCACGTAACCATAGAAACCAAGACGCAAAGGAAGCAGCTTGCCACCATAGAGGATGAAAAAGGCAGCGACCTGGACTACAAGGAAGGAATGAGGGCCGGAGTCCCCAACAGCGCTCCGAGCAGTGAAAAAGCCAAACCCTTCGTGTCCGGCAAAAAAGTGGGCAGGAACGATCCCTGCCCCTGCGGAAGCGGAAAGAAATACAAGAAGTGCTGCGGGAAAGACAAATAGCAATAAAAAAAATATCCGACATTTTGGAGGTGTTGACCATGCTTATGCTCGAAACGAGCATGGCCGAACTCAAAGGAATGGAAGAAATCTTCGACGATTTGAGGGTTTCCCTTTGACCTGGCCAGCCTAAAAGAAAAAATAGCCGAAATTGACAAATTGATGACGGCGCAAGACTTCTGGGACGATCACGAAAAAGCCCAGACGGTTATGAAGGAATCAAAGATAGTAAAAGACAAAATAGAGTCATACGAGAAACTGCACAGCAAGTGGGAAGACCTTTTGATACTCACGGAGATGGCTATCGAGGAAGAGGACGATTCCGTCGAGAAGGAAATTCAAAACGGGCTTGTGCAACTGAACAAATCCCTCGAAAAGCTCAGGCTCAAGACCCTTCTAAGCGGAGAGTACGACCTTAACAGCGCAATACTCTCGATACACTCGGGAGCGGGAGGCCTCGATGCACAGGACTGGGCCGAGATACTGCTTCGGATGTTCACGCGTTGGGCCGAGAACCAGGGATACGGTATGGAGACACTCGACTACATTCCGGACAAGGAAGGCGGAGTCAAGTCCGTTACTCTAAGGATCAAGGGCGACTACGCCTACGGATACCTTAAATCCGAGAAAGGCGTGCACCGCCTGATAAGGATGTCGCCATTTGACACATCCGGAAAGAGGCACACATCCTTCACATCGGTAGACGTTATGCCGGAGCTTCCGGACGATGCCGAAATAGACATAAACACAGCGGACCTTAAGATTGACACATACAGGTCTTCGGGAGCCGGAGGCCAGCACGTAAACAAAACCGACTCGGCAATCAGAATAACCCACCTGCCTACAGGGATAGTCGTGCAGTGCCAGAACGAACGGTCCCAGCACCACAACAAGAACACCGCGATGCGAATGCTGATGGCAAAGCTCATAGAACTTCAGGAAACCGAGCACAAGGAAAAGATAGAGGACATACAGGGCGACTATTCCCAGATAGCCTGGGGAAGCCAGATAAGGACCTATGTATTCCATCCCTATACAATGGTCAAGGACCACAGGACCGGAGCCGAAACAGGCAACATAGGGGCCGTTCTCGACGGGGACATCGACATGTTCATAAACGCATATCTTCAACAAAAAAAATAAATACATGGAAAAGGGGACAGTCCCCTTTTCCATGTATTTCTTCAAAAAAATTGATGCCCAGGGGCGTCTTTTTTTAATTGTGACCGCATATGTCCGCAATTGAATGTAAAATACAGGGTATAGCGAAATATGTCGAAACAATTAACAGAATTATCCATGGAAATATGATACAATTAGTAGGGCAGGAGGTGGAAGTTTGCTATCGGGGGACGGCAGGAACGTACTTGAAAAGGAAATAAGAAGTCGAATGAAAACTGTTTTCGGAAAAGGTCCTGAAAACATAGAAATATCCTTTGGAGACAAGACTATTGTTGTAGTAATATCTGGTTTCTTGACAAAAGTTGAGAAGCTCAGGATGAAAGAGCATGGTGGGAAAGAAGGAATCAGGGATTTTCGCTACGCTGAAATGAAGAAGGAAATTGAAAAAATCATAAATAATGAAGCTTTTGGCGAAACAAAGATTGAAAATGCGTATGTCGATGTGCATGCCGATAAGGACAGTGCATGCTTCGTAGTATTTACCACAAAAGAATAAAGCGGTAGGCGAAAAAGAATCTTAATCGAGGCTTAGGCGCAGACCGGATCGCAATTATTTGCGGCCCGGTCTGCGTTTTTGTTTTGATATTATAGATTAATTAAAAAATTTAAGGGGGAAACAAAGTGAAGAGCAAAAGATTTATGGCATTTGTATTGGCATTTCTGATGGTTTTAACAAGCTTTGGAACAATGGCCTTTGCGGAGGCGGAAGGAGGAAGCGACATTTCCGGCCATTGGGCGGAGGCATCAATCCAAAAGTGGGTCGACGCAGGAGTGATCAACGGCTACGCAGACGGAACATTCAGGCCGGACAATGGAATAACAAGAGCGGAATTCATCAAAATAGTAAACGGCCTTTTCGGCTTTTCGGTTGAAGGCTCGGCAACCTTCACAGATGTTGCAGGCGGAGCATGGTACGCCGGCGAAGTCAAGAAGGCTGTCTATGAGGAATTCGTGTCCGGATACGAGGACGGATCCTTTAGGCCTGACAATGGAATAACCAGGCAGGAAGCGGCCAAGATAATCGACACAATACTCGACATGGAGGGAACGGACGATACGGCGCTCAACTCTTTTGGAGACAAGGCCATGATTCCGGATTGGAGCAAAAATTCCCTAATGTACATGGTTCAGAAGGGATACCTTTCAGGTTATCCGGACAGCACCCTAAGGCCTGCATATGGAATAACAAGGGCTGAAACGGTTGCTCTCTTGGACAGAGTCGCCGGAACTGTATACAGCGAGGCGGGAACCTTCGGGCCCAACAGCGGAAAAGAAACAATAAACGGAAATGTTTCCGTAACGGCTGATGGTGTCACGCTTAAAAACATAATAATAAATGGAGATTTGCACGTTACTGCGGGAGTTGGAGACGGGGACGCAACCTTCGAGGATGTAACCGTAAAGGGCGAAACGATAATAAACGGCGGAGGAATGTCCACTGTCACCTTTACAAACACCAACCTCAACGGACTTGTAGTAACAAAGAAAGATGGAAAAGTCAGGATTCTCGTAATGGGCGACACCGACATAGACAGAACGGATCTTCTTTCGGGAGCAATGCTTGAGCAATTGGGCCTAACGGGCGAAGGATTCGGAAATATTGAAATAAAGAAAGTCTCAGACGGAGAAACCGTTGTGCTTGACGGCGATTTCGAGGATATAATCATAGACTGCCCGGCAGATGTTTCAGTTACAGACGACACTACCATAGGACACCTTACAGTTTCTGAAAACGGCGATGGCGCGCATGTGGATGTTGAAGAAGGCTGTTGCATAGAGGAATTCGAAGCCGATGCACAAGCCCAAGTCACAGGAGACGGCGAGGTTGAAAAAGCAACAATAAATTGCTGCGGAGTTGAAATAGAGCAGGAAGTGGCAGAAGTTACACTCGGCGACGATGTGGATAGCGCAAACGTAGGCGGAGCAACAGTTGAAGAAAGTACGACAACTACAACAACGTCGTCAGGCGGTGGCGGATCGTCAACTGTGGCGCTTAGTTCTATTAGTATTGATGGTGATACTTTTGCTGGAAAAATATTAACTGCAAAATCAAATTATGGGGCTACAAATGTAACTTACCAATGGCAAGCAAATACAGGAGATGGAGATGCATTCGAAAATATTACGGATGCAACAGGAAAAACATTTGAAGTCACAATAGATTATATTGGAAAAGAAATTCTAGTAATAGCAAAAGGATATAACAATTCGATAAAAACTAGTAATCCTGTATTGGTGTGTGAAGAAGCGAGAGCAGTAACAACAGATGATGTTGATGCCGATGACGATGTCAATTCAGCAGAAGTCAATTGTGGCCTGACAGTTACTCAAGAAGGCACAACAATCTATCTAACAGGAGAGCTTGACAAAGTATATAATTTGACAGCAGATAATACAACGGAATTACAAGGCTTTGGAGCAATTAGCAGTTATTACAGTGATTCAACTGAATCAAAAAGAGTAGCCTTGGTACCGTTCGTAGTAGGTGATTATGACATACACACAATCATTCTTGGAGACGCATCTGAAACAAGCACGTATAATCCAAGTGATTATCCTGCGGAAAACCTGGATGCATACAACATAGAATATACAATAGACTTTACTGGTTTAGTATGGCCAGTAGTATATGAAGAAGCTAGAGCGTTAACAAGCGAAGATTTTACTAGTCCAGAAGATATTTGGGATGATGGAACAGCAGATGTCGCTTGGGATGAGATAAATCAGGGCTTAACCGTAGCTTCAACAGACGGAACGATAACAATATCAGGAACACTAGAACCAACTAAGGTTCATGATCTAACAGCAGAGAATGACACAGTATTAACTGGCTTTGGAAGAATAGGCGACTATTGGAGTGATGGACTTGAGTCAACAAGAGTAACGTTAGTATCATTTAAAGTAGGTACAGCAGAACCACATACAATCATTCTTGGTGATGCAACCACAACAACGACAGAAACATTTAATGGCGTGGAATACACAATAGACTTTACTGGTTTAGTATGGCCAGTAGTATATGAAGAAGCTAGAGCGTTAACAAGCGAAGATTTTACTAGTCCAGAAGATATTTGGGATGATGGAACAGCAGATGTCGCTTGGGATGAGATAAATCAGGGCTTAACCGTAGCTTCAACAGACGGAACGATAACAATATCAGGAACACTAGAACCAACTAAGGTTCATGATCTAACAGCAGAGAATGACACAGTATTAACTGGCTTTGGAAGAATAGGCGACTATTGGAGTGATGGACTTGAGTCAACAAGAGTAACGTTAGTATCATTTAAAGTAGGTACAGCAGAACCACATACAATCATTCTTGGTGATGCAACCACAACAACGACAGAAACATTTAATGGCGTGGAATACACAATAGACTTTACTGGTTTAGTATGGCCGGTAGAAGCAGCAACTGTTACTACAGCCGATCAACTAAGAGATGCATTGAATAACGACCTGGTAGGTGAGATAACAGTAACAAGCACTGGAGATTACCAGTTGTATAATCTATCAGAGCTAGCTTTATTTAGTCGTACTACAGGCGTAACATTACTTGCAGAATCAGATACAAGTATTCGTGTGGTATATGCAGCAGGTCAAGGCTTAACCCAAGTGACAGAAGATGAAAGTTTTAAAGCAGCAAAAGCAAGAGGAGCTGTTTATCGCGCAGAAGAAGCAAAGGGCGATTTTGAAACGGCACTAGCTTCTGATGCAGGGGCTGAGAAAATGACTTGGGATATTTTGATTAGAGCAATGTATTTTTATAAAGAACAAGCAATACCATTTGTGGACGCGCTAGAAAATGGTACCGTAAAAGATGGATTAAATTCTAGTGTTGGTGTATTGACTTCTTACTATGAAGGTGTAACAGGACTAGACATGAGTGAAAAAACAGAAAGTGCATTCGATATTTCCACAGGAGCGATAGAAACCTTTACAGGACTAAAAACGCTTAATCTTTCTGGAGTAGGCCTTAGTGAAACAGGTGGTCTTGCTTCTCTGACAGCGTTAGAAGAGTTGGATGTATCAAATAACAATTTAACAGAGTTAAATGTATTATTTGTTCCAAATCCAAAAACATCGCTCAAGAAGTTAAATGCTTCTAATAACGAGCTAGCAAACATAATAGCATTAGTACAATTAGCTCAAGACACAAATTTCAATGCGGATTCAGTTAACTGGAAAATTAGTGGCAATTCTATGACACACGAGGATACTCAGGCCCATATTGACGCAATAGATACAGTGTTTAATGCAGCTAGCAATGCAACTTTTACTTATGATTGGAGCAATTAAGCAACTTGATACGAAATATTTCTTCTTAAGCTGATTTAAACGCCAGTAGTCGAAGGGAGAAAAGACCCCGTAGCCTAATACAAACCTACGGGGTCTCCTTCTCCAACTGTTCTGCTGATTTGAAACGGTGAATTTTGATTATGTGGCAACAGCCAGGAAAGACAGTAGACAAGTGAGAGTTGACTCTTTATAATGTGCATTAATAAAGCCGGGAGTTTATGTTAAATCGATTGTTTAAAAATAGGAATGGAGTATACTTAGGGTTTCAAATCAAAAGGAGGTAGTTATCATGGGAGACAAAAGTCCGAAGAACAAAGAAAAGAAAAAGAAAGATGTCAAGAACAAGACTATAGCCCCAATATCTTCTTCTAAAGAAACTGTTAAAAAGCCAAAGTAAGTAAAGGACAAAACGAATATAAAGAAGGGCAACCGGATTAATGATCGGTTGCCTTTTTCTATTACGCCCGAAGAAGCCTAACATAGGCTTCTTTTTTTATGATAAAATAAAAGGTGTGACCATTTGAGGTTTGCGGATTTTTCCGTGAAAATAATAAAGAAAGTTTAGAGGTGCATAAAATGGAAAGAATTATGAAACAATTGGCGAAAGAACTTGGAATAAAGTTTTCCCAAGTAAAAAGTACGGTGGATCTCATCGACGAAGGGAACACTATACCTTTCATAGCAAGATACAGGAAGGAAGCCACGGGGAATCTCGACGACGTGGTCCTCAGAGACCTGGACGACCGCCTGACATATCTAAGGAACCTCCACAAGAAGAAGGAAGAGGTTCTGCGGCTCATAGACGATCAGGGCAAGCTGACAGATGAGCTTAAGGAAAAAATAGAGGCGGCCCAGATACTAAACGAGGTTGAGGACCTCTACAGGCCCTACCGGCCAAAGCGTAGGACTAGAGCAACAATAGCTGTTGCAAAGGGTCTCGAGCCATTGGCCGACCTTGTAATTGCCCAGGAAATAACAGACGGCGATTTGAAGAATGAGGCCGAGAAATATGTAAATGAAGAAAATGAAGTCAAGTCCGCGGAAGATGCGCTTAAGGGCGCAATGGACATTATAGCCGAAAGAATATCCGACGATGCGGAGAACAGGAAGTTTGTGCGGTCGATGAGCTTTGACAAGGGCCTTCTTGCCACAGAGGCGGTTGACAAGGACTTAAAGTCTGTATACGAGCTTTACTATGAGTACAGCGAACCCCTGGTCAAGATGCCTCCCCACAGGATTCTAGCAATAAACCGTGCCGAGAAGGAAGAGTTTATCAAGGTCAAAATTGAGGCTCCTGCGGATATGATTGTGCAAGGGCTCAAGGACAGGACGATTTCAAATCCTGAAAGCCTTTCCAAACCGTACATCGAAGAGGCGATAGAGGACAGCTACAAGCGCCTTATAGCTCCGTCCATTGAAAGGGAGCTTAGAAACGTACTGACTGAGGCCGCAGAGGAGCAAGCCATAAAGGTGTTCGGAGAGAATTTGAAGAATCTTCTTTTGGTGGCCCCCATAAAGAACATGGTTGTCATGGGTTTTGACCCTGCCTACAGAACGGGCTGCAAGATAGCCATAACGGACGGAACGGGCAAGCTGCTGGACTATACGACTGTCTATCCTACAAAGCCCCAGAACAAGGTTGAAGAGGCCAAGAAGATTCTCAAGGGAATGATAGAGAAGCATGGCGTAAACATAATAGCAATAGGAAACGGGACAGGCTCGAGGGAATCGGAGATGATTGTATCTGAGATGATTTCGGAGCTTGAAAGGAAGGTATATTATACAATAGTGAACGAGGCGGGAGCTTCTGTCTACTCTGCCTCAAAGGTTGCAAACGAGGAGTACCCGGACATAAATGTTTCAATCCGTGGAGCGATTTCGATAGGAAGAAGGCTTCAGGACCCGCTAGCTGAACTTGTAAAGATAGACCCAAAATCGGTGGGTGTGGGCCAGTATCAG
>Ga0209942_1000141_pt1 | contig 44872 bp, 30 predicted proteins | sample SalPonR1_A_D2_MG_FD_185695 | JGI IMG/M metagenome (GOLD analysis project Ga0209942, IMG submission 185695) | Salt pond soil microbial communities from South San Francisco under conditions of wetland restoration - Salt Pond MetaG R1_A_D2_MG... ...
CACGCTGACCTTTTCCTTGCTCTTCTTGCCCTCGCGGATGACGTTGCGGTTGTAGTGATGCGCGAAGCTCGGCTCGATGCCGTTCGAGGCGTTGTTGGCCAATGACAGCGAAATGGTGCCGGTGGGCGCGATCGAGGTGTGGTGGGAGAACCGCGCGCCGGTTTCGGCCAGTTGTTCGACCAGCTCGGGCGCGACTTCGGCCACTTTCTGCATGTAGCGGCTGTAGCGCGCGTGCAGCACCTTTCCGGCGATCCGGTCGCCGGGCTTGTAGCCGTCTCGGACCATCTCGGGGCGCTTGCGCAGCATTTCGGGCGTGACGTCGAACTCGTCGACCATGATCGGCGCCGGGCCCTTCTCCTCGGCCAGCTCCAGGCCGGCCTCCCAGCCGGATACCGCCATTTCGCGGCTGACCTTTTCGGTGAATTCCAGCGAATCGGGCTGGCCGTACTTCTTGCGCAGCATGGTGAGCGCGGAGCCCAGGCCCAGGAAGCCCATGCCGTGCCGGCGCTTGTATTCGATCTCGTGGCGCTGCTCGCCCAGCGGCAGGCCGTTGACTTCCACCACGTTGTCGAGCATGCGGGTGAATACCTTGACCGCCTTGCGGTATTCGTCCCAGTCGAAGCTGGCTTCCTCGGTGAAGGGCTTGTCGACGAATCGGGTGAGGTTTACCGATCCCAGGAGACAGCTGCCGTAGGGCGGAAGTGGTTGCTCGCCGCACGGGTTGGTCGCCCGAATCGTCTCGGTCCACCAGTTGTTGTTGTCCTCGTTGACCCGATCGATCAGGATGAAGCCGGGCTCGGCGTAGTCGTAGGTGGAGCTCATGATCATGTTCCACAGCCGCTTGGCCGGGACGGTCTTGTAGATCTTGCAGGCCACCAGGCCTTCTTCGTTGCTGACGTAACCGGACTGGATCGGCCATTCGCGCCAGATCACCTGCTCCGGGTCGTTCAAGTCGAGATCGCCCGCCTCGGTTTCGAGCACCGGGAACACCAGCGGCCAGTCGGTTTCCCGGCGCACGGCTTCGATGAACGCGTCGGTGATCAACAATGAGCAGTTGAACTGGCGCAGCACGCCGTTCTCGCGCTTGGCGCGGATGAAATCCATCACGTCGGGGTGAGAGACGTCAAAGGTGGCCATCTGGGCGCCGCGACGGCCGCCGGCCGACGAGACCGTGAAACACATCTTGTCGTAGATGTCCATGAACGACATCGGGCCGGAGGTATAGGCGCCCGCGCCGGACACGTATGCGCCCTTGGGCCTGAGCGTGGAAAATTCATAGCCGATGCCGCAGCCGGCCTTGAGCGTGAGGCCGGCCTCGTGCACCTTGCCGAGAATGTCGTTCATCGAGTCGCCGATGGTGCCCGAGACCGTGCAATTGATGGTCGAGGTTGCCGGCTTGTAGGCCTGGGCGCCGGCGTTGGAAGTGATGCGCCCGGCCGGGATGACCCCGCGCCGCAGCGCCCACAGGAATTCGCGGTACCAGTGCTCGCGGGCGTCGGTACCCTTCTCGGCGTCGGCCAGCGCCCGGGCCACGCGCTTGTAAGTGTCGTCGATCGTCTCGTCGACGATTTCGCCAGTCTTTGATTTGAGCCGATATTTCTTGTCCCAGATGTCCATCGACGCTTCCTGGAACTCGATTTCCGGAAGCGCGGAATTCAATGCTTCGGCCGATACGCTCATGCCCGCTCCTAGCTTGTTGATTTGGTTCGTCTACCCGGTGTTATCCCGGCCTTATCCACAGCTTGTTGACCGAGTTGTTCACAATTGCTTGTGTTGTGGTCAATTTCTGTACACAATATCTTGTGCCCCTTGAGGTGGAACTTTACGCAGTTTCGACCTCACTTTCAAGACTTGAGAGTGAAATATTTTTGATGTCCGTCACATTTGAAGATCGTCCGCAAATCGTGCTTTTTCAGCCCGAAATTCCGCCCAATACCGGCAACCTGATCCGGCTGTGCGCCAACACCGGAAGCCGACTGCACCTGGTGCGACCTTTGGGATTCGCGCTCGACGACCGACGTCTGCGACGGGCCGGGCTGGACCACTACGAGCGCCAGACCTTCCAGATTCATGACGACCTTCAGCAGGCGATCGAGGCGCTGGGCCCGCGCCGCTGGCTGGCGCTGACCACCAGGGGCGCGACCCGCTATGACCGGGTCGAGTACCGTGCCAACGATATACTGCTGTTGGGCCCGGAAACCCGCGGGCTGCCTGACGAGGTGCTGGACCGGTTCGTGCCGGGCGACCGGGTGAAGATTCCGCAGCGGGAAGAGGGACGGAGTCTGAATTTATCCAACGCCGCCGCGATCGTGTTCTACGAAGCGTGGCGGCAGCTTTCGTTCAGATAGAACGGCGGTTTCCGGTTTCCGGAAAAGATTCGCTTGCAAGGCAAGCTCCTACGCCTGTCAGCGGGTTGCCGGGCGTGGTGTCCGGCGGGGCGCCGCGGCTATTTCGCGCAGAATCGATCGCGGCCGGGAGGCCGCTCCTACAGGGGATGGGCGGCTTTTCAGAATCCGGGATTGGTGATCAGGTTTTGTTCCGACCACCAGTTTGTCCGCGTAAAGCGTAAACCGTCCAACCGATTCTCAACCAACAACCAACAACCAGATAACCTGCCAAAATGCCTTCAGCTTTTCCGGAAACCGGAGACCCGAACCCGGAACCCGCGGTTTTCTATTCCTCGCCCTCCGGCAACCTTCCCAGCACCGCCCTGGGATACGACCCCAGCACCCGGACCATCCCGGCGCCGCTTTCGAGCTCGACCATGGCGTCCTTGAGGCCGGCTTGGGTGACGTGGCCGTCGACGTCGATGAAGAACACGTAGTCCCACCGGCCCTGGCGGCTGGGGCGCGATTCGATGCGGTTCATGTTGACCCCGTGCCGGGCCAGCGGCTCGAGCAGTTTGAACAGCGCGCCGGGGCCGTCGGCGCCGGCGACCAGCAGCGTGGTCTTGTCGTCGCCCGACGGCTCCAGCAGCTTGCGACCGAGCACCAGGAAACGGGTGGTGTTGTCGACGTGGTCTTCGATGTTGCCGAACAGCACCGGCACGCCGTAGACCTCGGCGGCGTGGGCGCCGGCGATCGCCGCGGATTCGGGCGAACTGCGTACGCGCCGGGCGGCCTCGGCGTTGCTGGAGACCGCGATGAGTTCAACGGAGTCGAGGTTGGCCTTGAGCCAGTGCTTGCACTGGGCCAGCGACTGAGAATGAGCGTAGACCCGCTCGATCTCGGCCAGCGATTTTGCGTGGGTCAGCAAATGCTGATGAATCCGCAACTCGACCTCGGCGCAGATGGTCACCTCGGCGTTCAGGAACATATCCAGCGTATGGCTGACCATGCCCTGGCTGGAGTTTTCCACCGGCACCACGCCGAAATCGGCCTCACCGGCCTGCACCTGCAGGAATACGTCCTCGATCGTGCCCATGGCAATCGCCTGCACCGAGTGACCGAACTGGCGGTAGACGGCCTGCTGGGTGAAGGTGCCTTCCGGGCCGAGGTAGGCGATCTTCATCGGCTCCTGCTGGGCCAGGCAGGCCGACATGATCTCGCGGAACAGGCGCAGCATCACCGAATCGCTCAAGGGGCCGTCGTTGCGCGCGATCACCTGGCGCAGTACCTGGGCTTCGCGCTCGGGCCGGTAGTACTCGGCGCCGCCTTCCAATGCGCCCTTGCTGGTGCGCACGTCCAGCGCCAGTTGCGCGCGCTCGCCGATCAGGCGCTGGATCTCGGCATCCAGCGCGTCGATGCGCTTGCGGATTGCCGTCAAATCGAGTTTTTCGGGGTTGTTTTCGCTCACGGGTAGATCATACGTCGATCGGCAACCCGATATCGAAAAACCAAAAACAATCTCACGCGGGGGGGGGCACGCCAAGTCAAAGGCGGTATTTCGCGCGGAGGCGCTGAGGTGCTGAGAAAGGCAAATTTGAAGCAAAATCAGGGGCTGTTGCTCTCGCAAAGACGCCAAGACGCTAAGTTGGAGGCAAAGTCAAAGGCTGAATTTCCCGCAGAGGCGCGGAGGCCCGGAGGAAGGGGAAAAGAAAATAATGGCAAGGACGAACATCAGTCTATATTTCAAGGGGCGTCGAACGCAGCGCAACGCACTGCCAAGCTCCCGCCTTCGCCTTCCTCGGCGCCTCCGCGCCTCTGCGGGAAAAAGCATTTGAACTGCTTTTCCTTGGCGCCTTTGCGCCTTAGCGAGAGCTATCCTGACCTTCGCCTTTTTGCCTTCCTCTGCGCCGCCGCGCCTCCGCGCGCGCAAGCCTTTGACCTTCTGCCTTCAACCGTGCTTGCGCTCGAATTCGCGCATGAATTCCACCAGGTCGTCGACCGCGTCCATGCCCAGCGCGTTGTACAGGCTGGCGCGCAGGCCGCCGACGGCGCGATGGCCCTTGAGGCCGGGCATGCCGGCGGCCTCGGCGCGCTCGACGAAGCGCATGGTCAGGTCGTCGTCGGCCATCACGAACGGGATGTTCATCATCGAGCGGGCCTCGGGCGCGACCGGGTTGGTATAGAAGTCCGAAGCATCTATCGCCGCGTAGAGCCTGTCGGCCTTGGCCCGGTTGCGCTGGCCCAGTTTCGCCAGGCCGCCGCTGGACTCGATCCAGTCGATCACCTCGGCGGCGACAAACCAGGCGAACGTCGACGGGGTGTTCTTCATGGAGCCGGAGTCGATCCAGGTGCGGTAGTCCAGGTACTGCGGCAGCCCGTCGGGAATGCGCTCGACCAAATTCTTTCGAATCAGCACCACGGTCAACCCGGCCACGCCCAGGTTCTTCTGCGCGCCGGCGTAGGAAAAGGCGAGATCCGCATAGGGATACGGTCGCGACAGAAACTCGCTGGACATATCGGCGGCCAGCGGCACGGCCGCGACCGGCGGCTGTTCGAACTGAACCCCGTGGATGGTCTCGTTGCCGGTGTAGTGCAGGTAGGCCGCGTCGGCCGGCAGGTGGCCGAGCTCCGGAATATCCCGGTATTGCGCATCGCCGCTGGAGGCGACCACGCGCGACTCCGTGATGCGCGCCGATTCGGCAAACGCCTTCTCGCCCCAGTGGCCGGTGAGCGTGAACGCGGCCGTGCGGCCGCGCGCGAAATTCATCGGCAGCATCGCGAACTGAAGATGCGCCCCGCCCTGCAGCAACAGCACGTGGTGCTCGTCACCGATACCGGCCAGCTTGCGGATGCCGGCCTCCAGCCGTTCGGCGACATCGGCAAAGCGCGGCCCGCGGTGCGAGACCTCGGCGATCGAGGGCGTGTGTGCGTCGTCGAGCGAAAATTCGTCGGCCAGGCGCTCGCGCACCGGCCAGGGCAGCGCGGCCGGACCGGCCGAGAAGTTGTGTATGGTTTTCATGCTGACCAGATTAGCGCAGGTTGGGCATTCGTGCCGGTTTCGGCGTCGCGTGCATGTTCCTCGGCCATATCGTCGCCTGTGGACTTGCGGGTTACATTCGCTGCACGCGCGGCTACAATGAGGCGACGAATAATAGAGAACGCTGCAATGGCTCGGATAAGGGAAGTTGAATTCTGGTCGTTCAAGGATGCGCTGCGACGGGCCCACGATGCCGGTCGCAAGATCGACCCCATTGAAAAGGATGCCTGGCGCAGCTGGCTCAAGTCGCACCGAATGAGTGAGCCGATGATGGAGGAATTTGCCAAGTCCAGGTTCATTTCCTACAACAAGGTCATCCTCACCGACGATCCGGAATGGGAAGGCTTCTACATGTATTCCGACGACGACGAGGGTGCCATCCGCTGGGATGCCGACCAGACCTGAGCCGAGACATCCTGCCGGGATGCCGGTCCCATCGTCGCGGTCACGCGTCCCACCCATTCATCTTCACCACCACTGCCGTGCAGTTGTCGCTCGAGCCCGAAGCGATGGCTCGATGCACCAGTGTCGCTGAAGGGTCGGCGGCGTCTTCCATGATGGTGCGCATTTCGCCTGAATCCAGAACCCCGCTGATGCCATCCGAGCACAGCAGCCAGACATCGCCCGGGCGCGCTTCCAGGCACGCCATGTCGATCTTGATGCTCTCGGTAGCGCCGACGGCGCGGGTGATGGCGCTGGGGCAGTCGACGACCTGGTGCGCACCCAGGGCCGCCATTTCTTCGGCCACGCTGTGGTCGCGGCTGATCATGCGCAGCCGCCCGTCGCGCATGAGGTAGGCGCGGCTGTCGCCGACCCAGATCAATGCCGCGCGGCGGCCGTGCAGGCACAGCGCCACCGCGGTACTCCCGACGTGGTCGAATCCGTTGGCCTGCGCGTAGTCGACCAGGTGCCGGTTGCATTGGCGCAGGCAGCGCTTGATGGCCTGCATACGGTTGCCGTGGCGGCCGGAAAGCCGCAGCGTCGAGAGCTGGCCGACGATGTGCTGCGAGGCATAGTCGCCGGCGTCGTGTCCGCCCATGCCGTCGCATACCGCCCAAAGGCCGTGCTCGGGCCGGGCAAGCAGGTCATCCTCGTTGCGCTCGCGCACCGCCCCGGCATCGGTACGAAGAAACTGGTCGACGCTTGCGACGGTGGACATCGAAGCAGCCCCGGCTCAGAATTCAACGCCGGACGCGCCGCCGGACGCACGGTCGTCAGGTCTTTGGCTGGACGCGCCGCCGCCGACGCGACGGAATCCGTCCCAGCCGTGCTCGTCGAACCGGCCGTCCAGCATGGCGCTGAATGCAGTGTGATCGGGCATGGCGCTGGCCACCAGCAGTGCCGGCGGCACTGCGCTGGAGCCGGCCGTCCACCACACCGAATAGCCGGGATAGAGCTGCAGCAGTGTATCGTCGGCGATCGTGCTCAGAACCTCGTTCGTGCTCGGCGCGTTCCCCAGCATGTAGACCCGGCCGGTCGCGTTTTCGGGCACAGTGTCGTACTCAACCGGCGGCTCCAGCGAGCCCGGCGCCGGCTGCGGCATCCGGGCGAGACGCGGTTCCAGGTCGCCTGACTGGAACTGCTCATCCAGGCAATCCAGCGCCAGCCGCTCGGCCGCCGCGTACCAGTCACGCGCCCGGCGCATTGCATCCAGCGGCGAGCCGGCACCGAACGCACGCACGATCGAGAACGGAAAATAGCGGCCGACCCGGTCGACGCTTGGAATCAGCACGCCGATCCAGGTCTGCTGGTCGATGTTGCCCGGACCGGCAGCGAAGTACCAGACCGGCGCTTCCAGGTACAAGTCCAGCCAGTCGTCACCTAGCGCGCGTCTGCTTTCGGCCATGCAGCCCTGGAGCCACTCGTCCCAGATCTCGATCTGGCGCCGGCCCAGGCCGCGATGAACGAAATCACCCAGCGTGGGAATCTTGCCATAGCAGCAGGAAGCGGTTGCGCGATCGTATTCGGACGCATTCATCGGTTCTGGCCTTTTCGCTGGTCTGGACGGGCTGGTTCCATGACGGCTCTCATAACCGCGACGGGCAATCGAATGTCTGCAGCAGATCGCTGGTCAGCGGATTGATCAGAGTGTGCGAGGCGATTCGATAGCGTGCGGTACGACCGCCCAGCTCCATATCGACGACGATGGCTTCCGGCGAATCGGCAGGGTTCTGGACAAAATGGTCGAGGAACCGCAGCAGCGCCCAGGGGCCGTCGCGCATGAAGCTCGAGCGGCCGCGCTCGGCCGGCGGATCCATCTGCAATCTCACCTCGGCGCGCTGCGACTGGTCCGGCCAGCGAATCGTCGTGGTGCGGACCGGGCCATGAAAATAGCTGATCACCTGGTCGCCGATGGTGAGCGTCAGGCGGTCTATGGACTCATCCATTTCCTGGATCCGGAAATCAAGCTGCAGCACCATTTGCTGACCACCTTCCGGGAAGAACGCGTCGCGGATGTCGCGCGCCTGCTCGAACATCCGCAGGCTGGCGGCACCGAAGCGTGCGGCGATCGGATCAGTCGCTTTCCAGCGCCATGGCCGGCGGCTGGTATCGGCACGCGAAGCCAGCTGCTGCTGGAAGAACTCGTCGATCAGGCCGCCGTGGCCGAATACTCGCCCGAATTCCTGCAGCGACAGGTCGACCGGCGCCGAGGACACAAACGGAAAACGCTGGCTGGTGACTTCTCGGCACACCGGAAGAACCCGGCTGGCCCAGGCCCGCTGGATGCCGCTGCCGCGGTCCTCGGTTGAAAGTCGCCCGACCTGCTCGGCCATCGACTGCATCCAGCGCGAAACGGGATCAGGCAGCATCAGTGCGTTCTCGCGCAGGTTGCGGGTCAGGTCGGCGGTCGACCCCAGGCCGCTGGACGAACCGCGCACGGAGTCCTCGAAGGTGACGGCCAGCCGGCGCACCATCGACAGCGAGCGGTCGATCGGCCAGTCGCTGCCCGGCTCGCCGTCGCCGGCCAGGCGTGCCAACGGCTCGAAGCGGGCTTCGACGACGTCTTCGGGGGCGGCGCCCTCGATATCGGCCGACTGAACCTGTCCGCGCAGTTCGCGCGGCAGCAGCCGGGACAGGCGGCGTTTGGCGACCCGTTCGCCGGCCTCGGCCGCCGCTGCGCCGGCCGCACCGGCCTCGGTGGTGCGGCCCAGCATTGTTTCATCCTGCACCGATGCCAGAAGGCGACGGATCGGCGACTGCGTGCCCGATGCGGCGCGCATGATCTGGACCGCGTGCTCGGTGCCGGAAAACGTGGCGATCTGCAGATCGGACAGCAGCGCGTTCCATTTCTCGATGAAGGTGTCGAGATACAGCGCGCGCACCTCGCCGATCAGCGCGGCCAAGTCGCGCGCCGCATCGGTGGCCGAGCGCTGCTCGTCGCCGATCACCCAGGTCTCGTTGAGCAGTCTGAGCGCGATGTTGCGCAGCTCCGGTTTGAGCAGGCCGTGATAGCCGGCCCAGGTATACAGCCCGTTGAGCGGATCGTCCAGCGCCTTGCCGCTGGCCCGCTCGAACACCACGGCCGCCTGGGCGCCGGCGGCTTCGTCGATCCGGAACGGCGTGATTTCGCGCGCGTAGTCGGCCTCGATCTCCAGCCTTTCAAGCACTCGCTGTGCCAGCGGTACCGCGCGCAGCACGCCGCGCACATCGGCGACCAGCGTCTCGTCCAGGGCGTACGGAATCGGCACGTCCAGGTTGTGGAACAGTGCCGCAGCGTGATCGAACAGAGCCTGATAGCGCGCATCGTCGAACATCCGGGGCGGAAAGCGCTCGAGGTCGAACTGGTACCAGGAGTTGACCTGCTCGGCATCGAAACGCTCTGGACGCTCCAGCATGAGGTATATCTTCAGGGTCTCGTAGAGGAACTCCTGGGCATTCAGATTCTGGTGCAACCGGTCCTCGATGCGATAGATCATCTGCGGCAACAGCATCTTGTGCAGCAACCGCAGGTAGGCATCCTGCGTAACCCGCCCGAGCTTGTCGCCCTGGTACAGGCCGAAGCCGGCGCGCAACGGCGGATCAACATCACGGTCGTCCAAACCGGTCGGCAACGCTCTGACCTGGCTGAGCACGCGCGACATTTCATCGAGATCCGGGGGCGCCTCGTTGAAGTCTTCCAGCCGAACGCGCGCCTCGGCAGTTTCCTGGTCAAGCGACTCGATCAGGTTGGCGTTGAACGAATAGCTCATCGCCCAGAGTACGACGGCCAGCACCACGACCGCGGCGGTGGCGCCGATGGACGCCCACTTGAAGATCCGGCGCCGACGCTCGCCCTTGATGTCGATGCCGGCCAGTGCGGCCTCGGAGAAGACCACGTCGGTGAGCAGGCGGGTCAGGAAATAGCTGCGTCCGCGGCCAGCTGCGGCCGGCGCGGCGCTGGCCTGCAGCCCGAACGAACGCGAAATCGCACCCATGACCCGATCGATGGGCGTGCCCTCCTGGGTGGCGCTGGTGAAATAAAGCCCGCGGATCTGCACCGGCTGCTCGTAGCGGGACGGCGCGAACGCGGTGTCGGCAAACGTCTCCAGCAGCGGCCGGATCGATGCGAATTGCTGCGGGAAACGGTAAAGAGCGCGCCGCCGGTCTTCGGAGCGCTCGTGGCGGAGCTTGTCGACCAGTTGGGTCGAAAGCCGCTCGGTCAGGGCATCGAACTCCTGGCCGATGGCTTCGCTGTCCAGGCCGCTGTTGCTCCGGGCCAGGTCGAAGGTCACGCCCCAGACCTGCTCGCGCTCCGTCCGGCCCAGGTCGTCGAAGAATTCGTTGAACCCGGCCAGCAGGTCGCACTTGGTAAAGACCACGTAGACCGGGAAGCGGATGCCCAGCTCGCTCTGCAGCTCCTGCAGGCGGCTGCGCACGGCCTGGGCGTGGTCGCGCATGGCCTGTTCGCCGGCCGATACCAGGTCGGCGATGCTGATCGCGACGATCGCACCGTTGATCGGCTGGCGCTTGCGGTAGCGCTTGAGCAGCTGGAGGAAGCCGGTCCAGGCGCCGGCATCGCGCGTCCGGTCGCTGTCCTGCGTGGTGTAGCGCCCGGCGGTATCGATGAGCACGGCCTGGTCGGTGAACCACCAGTCGCAGTGGCGCGTGCCGCCGACGCCCTTGAGCGATTCGACGCCGAAACGTTCGGCCAGCGGGAAGTTGAGCCCCGAGTTGACCAGCGCGGTGGTCTTGCCCGAACCCGGCGGGCCGATGATCAGGTACCACGGAATCTGGTAGAGCTGCTTGCGCTCGCCCTTGCCGCCCAGGCGGGCGTTCCTGAGCACCTCGATGGCCTCGCGCAGGCGCTCCTGCAGCAGCCCCACCTCTTCGGACGCCACGTCTTCTTCGGGCTCGGCCTCGACCACCTGCTGGGCCAGCTCGCGGTTGTAGCGGCGACCGATCATCCAGTTGCGGGTCTTGCGCACCGCCCACCAGACCACGATGATCAGGATCAGAAAGATTCGCCAGTACGGATGCTCGAGCGGCGCCCAGCCGGCAAAGCTCAGCAGCGGCCCGGCGAACCAGATCACCAGCGCGATCAGGATGAGCGCGACGACGGGAATCAGGAAGTGACGGAGAAATGCTTTCATCGCGGCATCTCCTCGACCGGTACGACTTCGGATTCGGCGGCGGCGACATTGGCGTCGTCGCGCCGGGGCGTGCGAACCGCGATATCGACGCGCCGGTTGCGCGCACGGCCATCGGCGGTGCTGTTGTCGGCCAGCGGTTCGGTATCGGCGCGTCCCTCGTAGCGGTAACGGTCGTCAGAGGCCGCCGATGCGGTCAGGATATCGACCACCGAGCGCGCACGCGCCTCGGAAAGATGCCAGTTGGACGGGAACCGGGCCGAGAACATCGGCACGTTGTCGGTGTGGCCGGTTACCAGCACCTGGCCCGGCACCTGTCGGACCGCTTCGGCGATGCGCTCGATGACCGGCCGGAATTCGCTGCGGATCCGATCGTTGCCGGAATCGAACAGTCCGTCGCCGGCGACCCGGACTGTGGCGCTGCTGGCGTCCGATTCCAGCGTCACGCGTCCGGCCTCGATGTCTTCGGCCAGCAGTTCGCGCAGGGTTTCCAGGGCCGTTGCGGTATCCGGCGTCGGCGGGCGCGCGGCCGCTTCCAGGCGTGCCAGCACCTCGCCGTCCAGCGACGCGACGCGCCCCAGCAGCGGGTCGGAGGCGCGGTTCAGCGAAATGCTGAAACCAAGGTACGCCAGCAAAAGAATGCCGGCGCCAATGGCAGCGAACGCCCACAGCGGTATCAGGCCGGTCAGACCCGGCTTTCCGGCGTCGGTGCCGCGCCAGCGCGGCGACAGGTCCCGTTCCAGCTCGGGGCGCTGGTTGCGAATGGTCTGGTAGAGTTTGTCGCGAATCTGCTCCAGCTTCTCGCGCCCGTTCGGGCGGGTCGCCCATGCACCTTCGAAGCCCAGCGTCAGCAGCACATACAGCAACTCGAGCAAATCGATATTGCGCGCGGCATCCGTCTCGTTCTTTTCGATGATGTTGAAGAATTCCTCGCCGCCCCAGGTCTGCCGGTGAAACGCGCTGAGCAGGCTGTGCTCCTGCCAGCGGCTCTGGCTGCCCCACGGCGTGGACAGCACGATCTCGTCGACAAAGGCGCACAGCGCGTAGTGCGCCTGGCGCACCACCTCGCTGCCGTACCCGGCGCGCTCGGCCTGCTCGCGGAATTCCTTGAGCAGGCGCGTCATCCTGTCGCGCACCGCGGCAAGATCGGGCTGGGCGGTGGCATGGCGGAAGCTCGCTGCGACGTTGATCAGCCGAAACGCCGCGGCCTCCAGCCGGTTGAGCCCCGGTCCGGCATCGAGCTCGCCCAGCGCCGGCGCGGCATCGGCGTGCGGCGGCGGCCGCGATTCGGCATCTCCGGGGTCGGAACGGCGACCGCCCGGCGCGGGCCGGATGATGGTGCGTTCACCGTCGGACTTCGACGGGAAGAATGGATCTTTTTCGCTCATGCTGCACTCCTGCCAGGGTCACCGGACTCGACTGTCGCGAACGACGGTCAAGAACCACGGATGGCCCACAGCTCCATTTCGAGATCCGGGTAATCGCCGGACACGTGGATTGCGATACCGCCGCTTTTCTTGAGACCCTCCCAGTATTCGCTCTTGCGCTCGAGCTGGAAGTAGTTGTAGCCGGCGTGGTATGGAATCTCGCGCGGGGCCACCGGCAGCGGTTCGGTGCCTATGCCGCGAACCTGCTTGTTGACCAGGTCGCGAATGACTTCGACCGAACCGATCTTGACCTGCTTCGGGAACTGGCCTCTGAGCTGGTCGGCCGACACCGAAGCGCGCGCGGCAAGCACGAACAGCGCCGAGCCGACCAGACCCCGGTCGGGAATCTTGCCGACCCGGACGCCGTACTTCTTTTCCACCAGCGGAATCGAAATGGCGTTCTGCTCGATAACCATGCTCAGGGCGTTGCGCAGGTCGATCAGGACCGGGTCGAAGGTCTCGCGCAGCGCACCATGGCGATACTCGGGGTAGCCGTGGGCCATCTTGTCCTTGCTCGAGAACGCCGCCAGTTCGCCGGACAGCCCGACCAGCGCCTGGTAGAGCTGTTCGGGATGCAGGCCGTTGCGCTGACACAGGTGATGCAACAGCGGAATCGAGCGGTTGACGATGATCAGCAGGAGAAAATCGGCGATCTCGGCCACGCCGCCGCGACCCGAATCGCTGACCCGCGCGGCCAGCGCTTCGGCGCGGTGCTTGAGCAACCCCAGGATTTCGTCGCCAATACCATTGAGCACCGGTTCGTCCAGGCAGTTGACGACCGTGGGTATGAACTTCGAATCGAGCACCACGGTGGCATCGGAGCGGCGCTCGACGATGCGTGCCATCGGGATGCAGGCGTATTCGCTGCGGTCGTCGCCGTCGGTGAGCATCCGGCTGTTGGCCTGTCCGACCTCGATATCTGCGGTGACGCTGGATCCGGCCATGGCGTCGCGCGTCTCGGCCACGCTGGAGCGGAAGCGGGTCAGTCGTTCCTCGCCGCCCGGCAGGTCGTATTCGTCGCGGCCGGGCTTCATGACCGGCAGCCCCAGCCAGGCGGTGGCGCTTTTCATGTTCTCGGGCACATCCAGCGGCTCCGGGGCGGCGTCCTGGTCGGGGATGGAGAACGGCGTGCCGTCGGGAAAAACGCCGCTGGCCTTTTCGATTGCCAGCTTGCCCATCTTCAGCGCCGACTGGTCCAGCCGCAGCTGCCTGAAGCCCCAGGCATCAGGCCGCGCGGCCCCGACGCGAGCCTCGACCATGGCCAGCGTGTAGCGATCGAGCTGCTGAAAATGCTGTGGCCTGAGGAACATGCCCTCCGACCAGATCACCCTGTTTTTCCAGGACATAAGTGTTATTCCATCATCGATTGGATGTTGATTGTCATGAGCCTGCCGAAAAGCACCTCAGCGAGGCTCGATCGATACGTCGAGTTCGCCCACCGTGACTGCCAGTTCATTGTCGCGGCCCGTCCGGATCGGCGAAACGGCACGCCACTGCGCCCGCTCGATATCGCGGAAGGCGGCGAAAACGCCTATGAATCCGCTCGAGGCCTGGAACGTGGCGTCCAGCGTCGTCGACTCACCCGGGTCGAGCTGAAACTCCCAGCTGTTGACCATCTCGCCGCCAAGGACTGCCTGGTCCTGTTCGAGCATGGCGAAGAAATCGGCGGTCTCGAAGGCCCCTGGAGACCGGAGTTCGTAGACCCGCACCAGGATCGGCGAGGGGCGGTCGTTACGGTCCGGATTGGCGGCGGTCGAGGCGGCAAGTTCGAGCGCCACCGGACTCGAATCTGGCGCCTTGTCGCGCGCGCAGCCGGCAAGCAAAAATGCGAGCGCCAGAATCATCGCCGCGAACTTCCAACCATTCGGGTGTGTATGCATGGTGTTCTCCGTCATAACAGGTTGTTTCATGATTCGGTCTTCCGCTTGCTTTCAGCCACCGCTCGGCAGGCTTCTTCATAGGCTTCGGCGAACTCGGCCAGGAACAGCTGGCGGGTGTCCTCCCGCATCTTCGAGGCCACCTCATCGTAGTGCATCGAAAACAGGTTCCAGCACTTGGCCGCTTTCAGACCCGGCGTGCGCGCCGACAGCGGCGAGATACGCTCGAGCTTCTTCTCGATCTGGGCCGGATCGAACTGCCCGACCGCCGACTCAATGGCCCGCTGTACCGCCGAAAGAATCGCTAGCTGGTGCGCCTGGACGTCGTCGAACGCGTCCTCGAACGCTCGCTTGCCGGTCAGGAATCCCGGCGCTTTCTCGTCGGCCAGGATTCGCTTGAGTGCCTCATGGGCATCGGGCGAGAACTTAAGCGGATTGTTCTCGGTCTGCACGAAGCGCGTTTGCGCGATCCGGAATTCGTTCTTGATCTCGGCGCGCCCTTGCAACAACCCCATCAGGCCTTCGGTGACCACCTGCAGGATTTCGCGGATGCCGTCGTCGGGCGCATGGGCTGCGCCCGGCGTCGGCCGGGCCCCGGGCGATTGGGCAGTCTGCAGCTGGTCGGCTCCTGCCGAGGCATCCCCCGGCCGATTCTGCGCCGCCTCGAGTGGAGATTCGGCCGATGCTTCGGACCGCGACGCCGGAGGTGTCTGACTGGTCGACGCTGCGTGCGCACCCGGTTCCCGTGCCGGTGCGGCGTTCGCGGACGGCCGCTCGTCGTCGCGCGCCGGGCGCGGCGCAGGCGCAGGCGCCTGTGCCGGTGGCGGCTCGAACCGCTCGTGCTCATCGGGTTCGGCGTCGGCGAACGGCTTGCCGTCACTGTCGTCGCTATCACCAGCGGTGTCATGATTTGCCGACTCACGGCCCGCGGCGCCCGTTGCGGGCTCGAACGCCGGTTCCGAATCCTCGCTCGGTGTCGACCGGGAATCGTTTTCCGTCTCCGGCAATGAGCCGTCGTCGTCCGCGTGCGCCGAAATCTCGCCGGAGTTGCGCAACTTCTCGGGATCGTGGAATCCGGTCAGGAAATCGTCCCAGTCGTCGGGAATCGCATCGCCACCGCCCGAACTGGCCGCCGGCGCGGCAAAGTATTCGCGCTCCGGTGACTGGCTGAACGACCGATCTTCGTCATCGTCATCCCCGCGCTTCGCGTCGTCGGCGTCGGGCTCGGTACCCTCGCTGTCCCAAGGCAGGGAGAATTCGCTGTCGTCCCAGGGGCGGCTGTCGTCGCCGGCGTCGGTTCGTTCCCGCCCCGGTTCGCCACGGCCGGCGTCGCTGTCGGCGCCGCGATCCGGATCGGGATCGGGACCAGAGTCGGGATCCAGAGCGGAATCGAAGCCGAGGTCGGCGTCTTCGCGATCGAAGCGCGGGGGCGTGACCGATTCCGGCTGGGCGGGTGCCCCGGCGCCATCGATGTCTTGCACCTCGACCCGCAGGACGAAGTCGCCGATGAACAGCTTGTCGCCCTGGTTCAGCGGCACGCTGCGATTCTTGCCGATCAGCGTCTTGGGCGAGTTGTGATAGGTGCCATTGGTACTCCGGTCGGTGAGCGTGAACCCGTCCTGGCCGAATTCGATCTCGGCATGAACCGACGAGGTGTAGCGCTTCGGATCCGATAATACGAGATCGCATTCGGGGTTGCGCCCGAGCGTGCCGCCCTCTCTGCCACAACGCCAGGTCGTGCCCGACATTTCCGGCTGCGGTCCATTTTCAATGGTCAGGATCAGTTGCATCGTCTCTCTTCTCCCACGCACCGTCGGGCTAGAGCTCGCGCGCGGCCTGTTCGACGCGCTCGCGCGCGCTGGCCGGCAAGGATTCGTAGGCCAGCATGGCCTCCATGTTGGCCCGCGCGGCCGCGGGGCTGAGCGCACCGTCGCGATTCAGCCGCTCGATCCGCTCAAGCGCCCGGTTGACCGTCTCGTTCATGCCGCGCGTCGCTTCAAGGTTGCCCGGATGCAGCGTGAGCACGCCCTGGTAGAGCTGCAACGCGCTGTCGAGGTCACCCAATTCGGTGAACGTGGCCGCGTCGGTCAGTTCGGTCTCGATGCGGGCCTGCAGGGCCGAATCCAGCTGATCGAAGGGAACCTCCGGTCCGGCGGCGGGCTGGAACAGCAGCACGAAGGCCAGCGCCGCGGCCACCGAACCCACCGACACCGCAACCGCGACCCGCTTGACCTTCGACGGCGCAAAGCGCTTGATGAAATCGCCCGCATCGGCAGGCCGGGCGTCGGCATCGAAGGCCAGAGCGGCCTGGATGGCCCGCCATTCGCTGCGCCTGAACACCGGGCTGCGCTCGGGGCGCAATCCGTCTGCCTCGGCCCGGTCGGCCGATTTCCAGTCGAACGGATGCTTGCCGGTAAAAAGCGCATAGACCAGGATGCCGAACGCAAACACATCGTCGCGCGGATTCGGCCGCTGACGCCGGATGATCTGCGGGCTGGCAAATGCCGGCGAATACCCGGAAAACGCGTCCTCGACCCGGTCCTGGCGCTTTTCCTGGTAAGCCTTGGCGATACCGAAATCCAGAATCTTGACCCGGTCACTATCGAGCATGAAAACATTCTGCGGCTTCAAGTCCACGTGCACGATGCCTTCGTCGTGGGCGTAGGCCAGGCCGGCACCGATCTGCAGCGTGATGTCGCGCGCCTGCTCCGGATCCATCCCGTGCCGATTCTGCTTGAGGAGGTCGCTGATCGGCCGACCGCGCAGGTACTCCATGGTCATGTAGATATGGCCGTCGGCGCGGTCGAAGTCGTAGACCGTGACGATGTTCGGATGCGCAAGCTGCTGGGCCCGGCGCGCTTCTCGCTGAAGCCCCCTGAACGTCATCTCCGCATCGACGATGTCGGGCTTCATGACCTTGAGCGCGACGTGCACCTGCTCGTCGCGCGCTTCCTGCTTGAGCAGGTCCACCGCACCGAACACCGTGCCCATGCCGCCCTCGCCCAGCACGCTTTCGATGCGAAAACGTTCGCGCAGGATGCTGCCCACGCCCAGCCTTGCCCCGACCGCCTGCCCGGCCGATCCGGCATGCGATTCAACCGGCCGGTCCCGACCACCGGTCGAAGCCTCGTCGACCACCTCGGTGGCCGATTCACCCGAGCCGAATTCGGTCGCGGCATCGTCGGGCGCCGCCTCCGGCGACTTTATCCGGGTGGCGTCATCGCCGGTGTCGTCCTTACCCGCATCTGCCCGAATCACGGTGGCGCCGTCATCGGCCGGGTCCGCGCTGGATTCAACTGACGCCGCAACACCCTTGCCCCGCCCGGTAGCGACGCGCGTCGACTCGTCGTCGCAAGTGTCGCAAGTGTGCTCCGGGCGTTTCACGCGGGTGGCCGCATCGGCATTGTCGCGCCGATTGTCGCTGCAATCGTCGGTCACATCCGTTCGCGTGTCGCGGGTTCGAGTCAAATCATTCACCGTCAATCTGGTCCATTCGGGTTGCTCGCTTCAGGGCGCAAGGATCAGCACCTTGGTCTGGCTGGGCGTGATCGTCGCACCCGGTGCGTTGGTTGAATTCTGCAGCGAAACGCTGGTCAGCCGCGTCGCGGGCATGCCCTTGACCAGGCATGTGAACGCGCCGGTCAGGTTGCGTTGCGGCCCCATGACCGTACCCGAGGCCACGCCCATCGCAACGCCGGAGTTGTCGCCGTTGGTCATCGGCGTGGTGGTCCCGAGATTGTGGACGGGCATCCCGAAGATCAGGAAATTCGGGACGTTCGGAACCGCCATGCTCGAGATTGCGATATTCGGGTACGGCACCGGCACCGGCGCCGGAGCCGGCGGCGCCGGCGTCAGGCACACGTCGGGGAAGGCCATGGATTGTGCGGGCATCTGGGTCTTTGCAAACATGAAACGTCACCCGATGTGGATTTGCCGACCGTCGATACGGGCGAGATCGTCGGCCTTTCCGACGATGTTACGGCCCTTCAGCGACATGGTGTGATCGGCCCGGTAATCGATCTGGCCGCTTCGAAGCTGGTCGAAGGATTCAACCTCACGATAGCTGGATCGGGTCTTCTGGCGAACCAGATCGACGACGCTCTGAACCAGGTTACCAACAAGCTGAAGCGAATCGAATTTTCCTTCGACCTGTCCGGCCAGCCAGTCGGCGCGACGCGCGACCAGGTTCAACAGTCCCGTGCGCACGCCCACGCTGGGCGATTTCATTTCGATCCCCGATCGCCCCGTCATTGCAATCCGGGTGCCGGCAGCGAGCGAAAGCGACCCTGTCCGCGACCCGACCGTGAGCGGGCCGTCGGTCTCGATCACGTTTTCGGCCTGCGATTCGCTACGCTCCAGGATTGCCAGAATCCAGCTTTGCTGCTCGGTCCGGAACAGCAAGACCCGGTCTGCCGGTCGCGGCTGCAGCAGGCAGCTCGCCGCAGCATTCGCCCTGGTGTGCGCCCCGTCTTCCGTTGTCACCGTCCAGGAATCCGCGTCCTTCGAGACGACCCGGCCGACAACAGTGGTTCGATCCGCATCGCGCGTCGGTTCGGTCGCAAGAGTTGTGATGTTCGCAGTCTGCATTTCATTCACTCCTTGAATCAGTTGGCTATGCAACGCGGGCGCGCCACCGCTCGGCCGCCAGCCGTTCCGGGTCGTCACCCAGCGTCTGCTTGCGTTGGGGAATATGGGCGGACTCATCGCTCACCCCGTGCAGGTTCGCCCGGAACATGGCGGCACCTTGGAAGTCGGCACCGGTCAGGTCGGCGTGGGAAAACTCCGCGTAGGTGAGCTCGGCATCGATGAATCGTGCACCGCTGCAATCGGCCCGCTGCCATGACGTCTGGTAGGCGTCGGCACCGCAGATATTCGCTTCCGCCGCACAGGCCTTGTCCAGCAGCGCCTGGCGCAGGATCGCACCGCTCAAGTCGCAGCCGGCCAGGTTGGCTTCGATGAACAACGCGTTGGCCGCCCTGGCATTTGAAAGATTTGCGCCGCGCAAATCAGCCCCCTGAAAATTGCACTGTTCCAGGTTCGCCCCCGACAGGTTTGCTCCAGCCAGATTCGCATTGGTGAATTGGGTGCAGGCAAAATCGATGCCGCCGAGATCCATTCCGGCAAGTCTCGCCTCGACGAGAACCGAGAGATAAAAGCTCGTGCCTTCAAGGTTCGACCCTTCGAGGTTGGCGCGCAGCAGCACGATGCGATGAAGATGCGTGCGCGAGAAGTTAGGACGCACCAGGTTGACGTCGACGAAGGTAGTGAAATCGATTTCGGCTCCGCAAAAGACGGTGTCCTGTACAGCCCCCTCGATAAAATTCGTGTCCTTAAGGTATGCATTGCGGAAGCTGGCGGCGTTGACGCTGCAGGAAGTGATATTGGCTTGTTCCAGGCGCGCATCGTCGAACGCAGTTCCGTTCATGCTGCTTTGATGGAACACAGAACGCTCGAAATCGCTTGCGCGCAGATTTGCGTCGCTGAGATTGCAGTTCGAGAACGTGCAATCGCGCAGGTCGCAACGCGACAGATCGCAGCCCTGAAAATCCACCGAATCGAAGATCGCGCCCGACCAGTTCTGCGCCGCAAGCGACTGGCCGCCCAGAGACACGTCCGACACCGGGTCTCCGTCTTCGACCCGTTGCCGAAATTCCGCCATCGAGATCGGCGTGCTCATTCACTCACCTCCGCGCTATCCGGGAACTTTCGCGGATAGGTGCGCATCCGGGCAGTCAGCGCCTCGTCGAAATCGGTCGAGTGATCGACGTGCACGCGCGCCAGGTCGGCCTGGTAAAGATTGGCTCCGTGCACGCTGGCCCCGCGAAGATCGGCCCGCTCGAGCGACGCCCCGGACAGGTCGGCGCCCGACAGGTCGGCGCCGCCGAGTTCCGCGTCGACCATGCGCCCGCCCGCGACATTCGCGGCCCTGAAGGTGCATCGGGCGGCCCGGGTTTCGCTGAAATCCGCGGCCGACGCGTCGGCCCGGTCGAAGATTGCCGACTCGATCACACTGCCTCTCAGATTCGCCTCGGTCAGGTCGGCACCGGAAAAATCGACCTCGCCGAAGTCGCATTCCTCGACCAGTCGCAGGTTTCGCGTCCGCGCCTTTTTGAACCTCGCCCCGCGACAGTCGCAGCCGATAAATACAGCCTCTTCCAGGTTGGCGCCGTCGAATCCGGCTTCGGCGAACCGAGTCCTGATGAAAATCGCGTCGCTCAGACATGCGCCGGAAAAATCCACGTTGTCCAGACGGGAATCCATGAGCACGATACCGGGTGCGTTGGCACGCGCCAGTCTGGTGCCGGCGATTTCGAGCTTCCTGATTTCCGCATCCTCCAGATTGCTCTCGGAGAGATCGGCGTCTTTCAACCCGGCTTCGAGAAGAATCGTGCCGGACAAGTTCGCTGCGACCGCCGACGCCTCTTGCATGCGCGCCCGACCGAAGTTTGCTCTGGGCGCATGCGCGCCGTCGAGATGGGCCGCTTCGAGGTTGGCGTGCGCCAGCACCGCATCGTCGAGACGCGCGCCGTCCAGCCGCGCATTCTCCAGCGAGGCGGATTCGAGAAACGCGCCCCGCAAGTCAGCGCCCGTCAGATCGGCATCGGACAGGTCCACGCCGGAAAAATCCCGGCCGGAAAGCGATTCCCCGGCGGCCAGCGCTGCGAGAAAGGCCTTGCGACGCGCCGGTTCGGGATTGAATGGAACCGCCTGCTGATGATGCGCCGTCAAGCGGTACATCCTGAGCATTCCGGCCTCGGCGTTCTTCAGCATGGCTATCATTTCGTCGCCGAGAAGCGACTGCTTCATTTCGGCAAGATCCGCCCCGGTCTCCTCGAGCTCCGCCATCTGCTCGCGAATCCTCGCCATCTGCTCGTCGGCCGAAAATCGCGGCGGGCCGACGGCGACCGCCGCCTCTTGTTCGCCTTCCTCGTCGCCCTCCGGCGCAACCGTCTTCAGTTCCTCGGCCAGATCCTTCATGCCCTGGTCCAGCCGCTGCTGTCCGCCGGCCGCGAACTGGCGGCCCTGTTCGTCCAGTTTTTCGGCAAGCTCCAGCAACTGCGGCAGCTTCATTGAGCCGAGCTTGTCAGGGTCGGTCTCCAGGCCCTGAATGCGAGGCGGCTCCTCGTCACCCTGATCCATTCCCTCTTTTGCCAGTTGCTGGCGCGCCTCTTCCAGCCGCCGGTCGGTCTGCGCGCCCGCTCGCTCGCCCCATGCCGACGGCCGGAATCCCGAATCGCTGCCGCCGATCACGCCTTCGAATTCGACTTCGGCAGGCACCAGGTCCTTGTCGTCGAGCACTTCGAGATGACCCGTGTCCTTGTCCTGCCGACGCTCGAAAGCGCCAAGGTAATGCCCGCCATCGCGCGACTCGTCCAGACCTTCGGCCGCGATCATGATCGTGGCGACGTCGGACGCATCCGGCAGCCGAACCCGGGCCGCTGCATGGAAGACAAGCACCACGCATTGCTGATCCGGCAGAAACCAGACGGTTGTCAGTCGAGTGTCGATCTCGCTGAGCGAGCCATCTGCATCAGTCGTCATGAAGCAGCGGGCGCGAATACCGGGCAACTTGCCATTGACCCGGCGCTGCGAAGGGTGAACCCCGGTCAGAACGTACTCCTCGTCGCCGCTGAAAGGCTTCGTACGTTGCTGATCCTCGGCGCCGATCTGAAAGAAGCGCCAGTCGATGTCCGCCGGGAAGCCCGGGTATTCCGTTTCAAGCCAACGCTTGTCGTAGGTGCCGGCGCGCTTCTGCCGCGTTCTGGACATCAGATTCACCGCCGAAAATCCGGCGGGCCTGACTTTCTGGCCGGGAAGCTTGAGCATTTCGTCGGGATCCTCGATGTTTGGCAGCGGAATCCGTCCTGAATCATCGGGCTTGATGCCCTTCCCTACCGGATTGAGGGGATTGCCTTCGCCGCCGAAGGCGTTCTCCCAGGTCAACGCAATCCGTTCGAACGGCTCCGGCCGCGTGATCTGGTTCCGGACGAAGTAGCGGTCACCGAATACGTTGAGACCCTTGGCGAGACCACCGATCTCGACTTGAACGCGAGCCGCGCCAGCCTTGGAATCTTCTTGCGGATAAGCGTGACCGGCCAGCAGGTACTCTGCACCACGCTTGGGGATGCCCTCGTCGATCACCGCGTCGGGCCCCAGTGCTTCGGCTATTGCCGGCCACATCAGCATCTCGGAAAACAGCTTCCGGCCCGATCCGAGTGATGCACAGGCCATGATCGAGATGCCACAAAACGACTCGCCCCGATATTCGAACGGCCGTGTCATCAGGCTCAGTGTCTGTGGCTTGAAAACTCTCATTCTTCATCCATTTCGATTGCCGGTCAGCTGCTCGCTAGAGCATCATCTTCAACTGGCCCTTTTCCAGGCCAAAGACCTTCTGGCTGATGTCGGTATAGGTCGTGCCCATCGAGACATCCTTGTGCGAGATATCGACCGCGGTCACCGAATTGCTGAGCTGCGTGATGCTCTGGCCCAGAACCGTATTGCTCAGCGAGAGCACCTTGAACGACTTCTTCATTTGACTGATGTCTTCGTTGAGCTGATCGATGACCGTACGGATCATCCCGGTATCGGCGTGCGGGTTGTGCATAATCGAGACACCGGCTGCCGAAGAGATGCTTATCGGGCCTGCGGCCTTGAGCGTCATCGCACCGCCGGCATCCAGTGACATCACCGCACCGGCCTTCATGGCGAACATGGCGCCGGCGGTCGCCGAGAAGTTGCCGGTGACGTTCAACGTATCGCTGACTCCGACGGTGGTCGAACGAGTGGTTCCGATGGTGTTTTTTTCGGACGTCCCGATAGTCTTGGTACGCTCGATTCCGACGGTCAATTTCTCGTTCAGCCCGATAGTCGATTCCCGGTTCTTGCCGATCATGGTCGTCTCGTCCACATCGACATTCTTTTCCCGGTTGTTCTTGACGTGATGCTTCTCGTCGTTGCCCACCGTGACCGAGCGGTTGACGTCGACGTTGAGCGTTTGACAGTGTTCGACCCGCGTATCCAGGTTCTTCTCGGCGTGCATGTACAACTGCTCTGAGCCCTTCTTGTCCTCGAACCGGATTTCGTTGAAGTTATCGCGCGTGCCGGACTTGCTCGACCGGGTCTTTACGCCCGATTGAGTGGCGTTGCCCGGCAGTTCGTACGGCGGCTTGTTTTCGGCGTTGTAGACCGAGCCGGTGATGATCGGGCGATCCGGGTCGCCTTCGAGAAACTCGACGATGACTTCGTGGCCGATGCGCGGCAGGAACTGCGCACCCCATTGCTTGCCGGCCCAGGCCTGCGACACCCTTACCCAGCATGAGCTGTCCTGGTCGTTCTTGCCGTCGCGATCCCAGTGAAACTGGACCTTGACCTGGCCATGCTCGTTGGTCCAGATTTCCTCTCCGGATTCGCCCACGACGATCGCGGTCTGAGGACCGTGCACCACCGGCCGCGGCGTGGTACGTGGCGGCCTGTAGGGCTCGCTGGACGGCATCGCCTGCAGCGAACAGCCGTATTCGAAGTCATCGCTTGAATCGGCACCGCCCGAGTCATAGCCGCCCTGGTGGAGCCGGTGGGTGACATGGGTAATCAGATACTCGCGATTCTGATCGTCGCGCGGGAACAGCTCGAGCGTGAACAGGAAACCGGGCAACATCCCGCGCGCGTTGCCGCGGCCCTGCAGAACTTCATGGTCGGCCTGGTCGGCCTCGAGCCGGTTGCGTGCGATCGCCTCGCCCTTTTGCACCTCGGAGTAGCCGCCCGGATATTGATACTGCTCGAACTCGGCCTGGGCATGCGGCTTGGCGATGCGCGACACCACCTCGAGATTGGCTCCGGGCTTGGTGAAGTCGTAGTCGCGCTGGGTGAATTTGCCGCTGCGCACACCGCGCGCCATGGACCAGTCGTCGAGATGCTCGCGCTCGCGGTGGTCGTGGGCATCGGGCGGATACCAGGGCACGACGTCGTACTTGCCGAAGGTCTCGTGGGCGTTCGGGGCATCGGCCAGGACCACCGTGTGCTTGCCTTCTTCGTGTTCGAAGAAGTAGTAGATGCCCTCTTCTTCCATCAGCCGCGAAAGAAAATCGAAATCGGTTTCGTTGTACTGGACGCAGAACACGCGCTCGGCATACTGCCCGCTCAGCCGGCTATCGATATCGGTAAAGCCGTGGTCCTGGCAGACCTGCTTGATGATGTCCGGTACGGTCTTGCCCTGAAAGATCCGGTTGTTGCTGGCGCGCGTGAGCAACCACAGCCATGGCCGAAGCACGATCCGGTATTCGGCCAGGTTGTCGCGAAAGGAGGCAAAGCTGAATTCGGCGACGTGGCCGGAAAAGTACCGCATGCCGCCGCCTGGCAGTTCGAACTCCACCCGCGCGTGCTCGCCCAGGATCTGGTAGAGGTCGATGTTTTCGTCCTCGCTGACGACGGTGAGTTCGTACTCGAACAGGCCGCTGACCTGCTCGCGCGCGAGCATGCTGTTGAGCATCAGCGCGTCGGGATCGAGCGATGACTTGAAGTTCGCCTGGCGATTGCTCTGGCTTCGCTTCATGGATCAGGCACCCTCGAAGCTGTAGGCAAAGTGGTCGTCTGCCGCGTCGATGGCAATTGCCTCGACCTCGCGCCCTTCGAGGCGGCGGTTGAGCAGTTCCCGGCTGATTTCCGGCAGCATGGTGTTGGTCAGGATCGAATCAATCATCCGCCCGCCGCTTTCGACTTCCTTGCAACGGCTGACCACCAGGCCGAGCACGTCATCGGAATAGGTAAACGGCACACCGTAATTGTCGGTCACGCGACGTTCGATGCGAGCGAGCTGCAGCTTGGCGATTTCGCGCAGGATTTCGTCGTCCAGCGGGTAGTAGGGGATGACCACAAGCCGCCCGAGCAGCGCGGCCGGGAAAGTCTTGAGCAGCGGTTCGCGCAGCGCGTTGGCCAGGCCATCCGACTCGGGCTTGAGGTCCGGATCCTGGCACATGTTCATGATCATGTCGCTGCCGACGTTGGAGGTCAGCAGGATGACCGTGTTCTTGAAATCGATCAGGCGCCCCTCGCCATCTTCCATCATGCCCTTGTCGAAGACCTGGAAGAAGATCTCGTGGACATCCGGATGGGCCTTCTCGACCTCGTCGAGCAGCACCACGCTGTAGGGTTTGCGCCGCACTGCCTCGGTCAGCACGCCACCTTCACCGTAGCCCACGTAGCCCGGCGGCGCGCCTTTCAGGCTGGAGACCGTGTGCGCTTCCTGGTACTCGCTCATATTGATCGTGATCAGGTTGCGCTCGCCGCCGTACAGTGTCTCGGCCAGGGCCAGCGCGGTTTCGGTCTTGCCCACGCCCGACGGGCCGGCCAGCAAGAACACCCCGATCGGCTTGGACGGGTTGTCCAGCTTGGCCCGGGCGGTTTCGATACGGCGTGCGATCATGCCCAGCGCGTGGTCCTGGCCGATGACGCGGCCGGCCAGGGTCTTTTCCAGCTCGAGAATGGCGCGGATCTCGTCCTTGACCATGCGTCCGACAGGAATGCCGGTCCAGTCGGCCAGCACCGAGGCCACCGATTGTTCGCTGACCGCAGGGTGCAGAAGGGGGTTCTCACCCTGCAGCTGCTCGAGCTCGTCGTTGAGCTGCTTGAGCTGATCCCAGAGATTCTGGCGTTCGGCGTCGTCCAGTCCGGTTGCAGGCTTCGAGGGCGGCGCCGATTCGACCGCCACGCGTTCGCCGGATGATGCTTCTTCGCCGGGCTGTTCCGGCCCGCTGGATTCTGCCGCCGCGCCCTGCGCTTCACCGGCTGGCGCGTCTTCCTCCTCGGCGTTGTCGCCCGGATGCAGCCGGGCTCGCAGTTCGAGAATCTGCGTGATCAGCTTCTTCTCGTCCTGCCAACGCTTTTCGAGTTCTTCGCGGCGCTTTTCGGCATCGGCCATGGCCGAATCCACGATCTCGGCGCGATCACCGGTCGGAATGCCCACATCGCGCTCGCGCCCGATGATCCGGCGTTCTGTCTCAAGCGACTGAATGTTGCGCCGGCAGTCCTCCAGTTCGGCCGGAACAGCGTGCAGCGCGGTGGCGACGCGGGCACAGGCGGTATCGAGCAGGCTCACCGACTTGTCCGGCAGCTGGCGGTCGGGCACGTAACGGCTGGACAGTTTGACTGCAGCCTCCAGCGCCTCGTCGAGAATCAACACCTTGTGGTGTTGCTCCATGGCCGGCGCGATCGCGCGCATCATGCGAACGGCATTCTTTATTGACGGCTCGGCGATCTTGACGACCTGGAAGCGGCGGGTAAGCGCCGGATCCTTCTCGATGTGTTTCTTGTATTCGGCCCAGGTGGTGGCGGCAATGGTGCGCAGTTCACCCCGTGCCAGTGCCGGCTTGAGCAGGTTGGCCGCATCTCCGGTGCCGGCCGCGCCGCCGGCGCCGATCAGCGTATGCGCCTCGTCGATGAACAGGATGATCGGCGTTTCCGAGGCCTGAACTTCCTGGATGACGTTTTTGAGCCGGTTCTCGAACTCGCCTTTCATGCTGGCCCCGGCCTGCAGCAGGCCGACGTCGAGGATCCTGAGCTCGACATTGGCGAGCATGGGCGGCACTTCGCCGCGCGCAATCCTGAGCGCGAAGCCCTCGACCGCGGCGGTCTTGCCGACGCCGGCTTCGCCGGTCAGGATCGGGTTGTTCTGCTTGCGCCGCATCAAAATGTCGATGACCTGGCGAATCTCGTCGTCGCGGCCGACGATCTCGTCGAGCTTTCCGCTGCGGGCCTGTTCGGTCAGGTTGATCGAGAATTGTTCCAGCGCCTCCTGCTTGCCCATCTCGGCCGGCCCCATCGCGCCGCTGGCCTCGCCGGGCGCGGCATCGGTTTCCGCGCGCGCCTCGCGATCTTCCGGCGATCCGGAAACGACGTCGGAGAACTCGTCGCTCAGGCGCTCAGCCTTGATTTTTCCGAATTCCTCCGAGATTCCCGTTAGCGCATGCGCCAGGCCCTTGGTACGCAGGATACCCAGCACCAGGTGCCCTGAACGCACTTTGCTGGCGTTATAAAGCAACGAGGCCCAGACCCAGGCGCGTTCGACCGCCTCCTCGACATGTGACGAGAGGTCCGAGATCGAGGTGGCGCCGCGCGGCAGCTGGTCCAGCGCCGCCGTGACATCCTTCGCCAGGCGCGAATCGTTGATATCGAAATGATCGATGATTCGCCTCAAGTCGGAGTCTTCGAGCTGCAGCAGCTGCTGGATCCAGTGGACCAGTTCAACGTACGGGTTACCGCGCATCTTGCAGAACACCGTGGCGCTTTCGATCGCCTTGTAGCAGGTCGGGTTGAGCTTGTTGAACAATGCGACGCGTGAAATCTCAGCCATGTAATGCCTCCATCGGTCTTGGTTCCGGCTCCGGCAGGTGGAAGAAATCGGGACGCGCGGGATCCCGTTGGCGGCCCTCAAGCCAGCTCGACCAGCCCAATTGGCCGTAGCGGCCAAGGCAGGTCACGGGACGCTCTTCTTCGCGCACCACGACCCGGTATTCCCATGAAAATTCGAACCCGACGAAATTGCGTACCAGCGCGGCCAGGCGCGACGGCGCCGGCTGGTCCGGCAACAGCGACTCGAACGCCTCGCGCGAGACCGGTCCGAATACCAGCGCGAAGCGGAACTGTCGCTCCCAGGTTCGCGCGCCGATCACCGTGTTCACGCCCAGCCGCCCGGTGGCCGGGGTCATGCCCAGATGCAGTCGGCTGTATTCCGGCAGTTCCAGCCATTCGGGCTCGAACTCATGCAGTTGCACCGGCATCGAGAACTGCTGGGAAAGAATGCCCAGAAGCGCCCCGGGACTGCGCTTCTGGTTGGCGAAGTGACCGGCGTGAAAAAGTTTCGCCTCGTCGGAACACGCGTCCTGGTCGCGCAGCGCCGGCGAACCCAGACCGAAAAGCGCGCCGACGTAGATGCGAAAGCGATTGTCGGCCGGCCGATCCTCGCAGATCGCCGGGTCGGCATTGGCCCGGATACGGAAAAACAGCGACAGCATGCGGTGGTGGAAGACGTCGCAGAAGCGCTCGAAAGTCGGATCGTGATGCCGCAGCCGACGCTCCATCGCGTATTCGCTCAGGTGCACCGGCAGCGGGCCGTTGGGTCCGAACACGCCGTGAAAATTCTGCAGCAGGCGCCCGGGCCGCTGGTCGGTCGCCGGCTGAAGGGCCGCCAACGTGGAACTGGCGAACGACAGGCTGGCCGACTGGCCCAGCCGCAGCGGATCCTGCGAGGCACGCCGCGACCTGCCGAAACCCGGACATTCCGGGTTTTCGGCCTCGATCCGTCTCAGCGCCTGGAAGAAACCGAACCGGTGCGGCTCGGCTGCCAGCCGGCCGATCAGATCGTCATGCGTTGACCGGTCTTCAGCGGCCATCGGACAATCTCCCCACGGTCGGTGGAGACCACTCGGGTCTCGGTGAATGAATTGATGCTCGCGTAGCGGGCGAAGAACTCGGCCAGGATGCGCCCGATCAGGAAAATGCCCACACCCTCAAACGCGCTCTCATCCAGCGTCAGGCTTATGCCTATTCCCCGCCCGGCAGTGATCGGTCCGGCCAGCGGCAGACGGCGCACGATGCTGTCGGCCTCGATCGCCGCCACGCCCTCGACCTGGCGCCGGATCGACGAATCCGACAGGTCGGCGTAAAGCTCCAGCATTTCGCGCAGCGAGGCCGCGCCGTTGCCTTCAGCGCTGTTGAGCAGCGACAGGTAATTCAGGTTGAGATGGCTGACCAGCCGCCAGTTGGTATCGCCCGGCGCAAACCGCGCACGCGGTCGGGTCGGCCCGCGCAGGCACTCGACGACCTTGACCGGCGCGCTGGAAAGCAGCGAAAAGTCGCTGTCGCCGCCTACCGGCATGTGCAGCGGCAAATCGCGGTTGGTGCACAAGCCCTCCACGGCCACCTGGCGTATCGACTCGGCGTACGGCGCGTGCCGGCCGTCGACCAGCGTCAGGAAAAGCTCGCTGCCGACGTAGCTTGAGCGCGCGCCGTCGCGCTGCTGCCGGGCCGACAGCTTGCGCGGCAGACGATGCTGGGTGTAGAACGCGGAGTGACCGCGATCGGCAACCCGATCGTGCGACCAGAAGAAAGGCTTGAACGCATCGCCCTCGTGGACCCCGGTACGGTAGCCTTTCACCGACGTGATCGTATGCAGTTCGAAATCCATCGGCCGGGTTCGATCGGGCACTGCGTGCAGTTCGGTATCCCGTTCGGAGACGTGTATGCGGTCGCAATGGCGCGGAAACAGGTTGACCGCCGGCGCGCAGTGAAGCACAAAATTGTCGGCATCAAGCGTGTTTTCGAGGCTGTCGGCCTTGCGGTCGAAAGCGAAAATGATCTCCAGGGATTCACCGTCGGCGGCCGCGGCAATGGGCCCCAGGCCATCGAAGCGGACAAAATTGAAGCGGTCCGGAAATGCGAAGTATTCCTGCAGCAGCCGGTAGCCGTGAAAGGAGCGATATCCGTAGGGCAGCACCGCCTCTTCGGATTTGAAACCGGGCATGTCGATATGCTCGGCCGACATGAACTGCTGCCGGTTCTCGCCTTCGGCCGAGCCGCGGACAAAATATCCGACACACGCGGCGTGCAGCTGCTCCATCAACACCGCAACCCGCTCGCCGGCGCCGTTGATGTAAAGCTCGAGCTGGTCGATCGCGATTTCGTTGAACTTGAACCCGCCGGTGGCCTTGAGCGTCAGCCGCAGGCCCGATCGGGTCTCGCCCGGCGGATTGACGCCCAGCGCCGCGACGTCGCCGCGGGTCGCCAGGAACTGCGCCGAATCGACCTTGATCGGCCACAACGTGATCTTCTGCCGGGTTCGAAACTCACAGGCCGTCTGCTCGCCCCGCCCGATGCGTCCGCGCAGCGGCGTATCGCGAGGAATTTCAAATCCGTCGCACAGGCTGCCCTCGTTCATGTCCGGATCGAAGCGCGCGATGCACATCGACGGGACCGGCGCGAGGAAGTGCGGAAACACGATCTCGAAAAGATGCTGGGTGAAGCGCTCGTATTCCTTGTCGATCTTCAGCTGCAGCCGGGCGGCGAGGAAGGCGAAACCCTCCAGCAAGCGCTCGACATAGGGGTCGGCGCACTCGAATTCGTCGAGCCCGATGCGACCGGCGATCTTCGGGTACTCGCGGGCGAACTCCGCGCCCATGTCGCGCAGGTGCTCCAGCTCGCTGTTGTAGAACTTGAGAAAGCCCGGATCCATCCTAGTGGTCCCTCAACCCGATAATTTCGAATTCAGTTGGTCTGTCAGCGTTCAGGGCGAGGCGCGGCTCGCAGTGAATGGCCATACCCTTTACAAGAGCCGTAACGCTGCCATGGACGCTGACAGGCCAACCCTTCGGGCGCTCCTGTGGCGCTCCGCTGCGGCGTTCCCGTGCTTGCCAAGGGAGGCGGCCATTGACTGCGCACGGCGCCTTGCCGCGAAGCGCCACAGGAACGCTGAAACCTGAATGATCGGGTTGAAGGACCACTACCGCCCCCCGGCCATGTCGGCGGCGTCGCGCACATCGACCTGTCCGCTCTCCAGGTCTATCTCTGTCTTGAGGAACAGCTCGGCGGGCATCGGCTGGGCCCAGAGCTGACCCTCGATCTCGAAAACGATCGCGTTCTGGCTCATGCGGTCGGCCGACACTTCGGCCCGCACGCGCAGACTCTTTGCCAGGATTCTCGGCTCGAAGATCAGAACGGCGTTCTTGATGATGCGTTCGATCTCTTCGCGGTCGAGGTCGGCAACCGCCGAGCCCGACAGATCCGGGATGCCGTAGTTGATGACCGAATCCCGAACCGCCGGATAAGGCGAGAGATCGACCAGCGGCTCCATGTGGCCGGCGTTGAGCAGCCAGCCCAGATCGCGCCGCACGAGACTGCGCAACCGCGTCAGGCTGATGACTCGCCGGCTGCGCGCCTCGTCGCGCTGTTCGGGCGCTTCGTCTGCAAGGCGATCGAGCAGCGAAGGCTGCAGTCGCTCGTTGAAGCTCAGCTCGGCCACTAACCCGCCTCTGTCGGGGCGTCGACTATCGCCTCGGCTGCGCTGCCGATGGTGATCTCGCGAACGCCCAGCAACGGATAGTCGCCCTCGTCGGTCACCAGCAGGCGCTGGCCCAGCCCGACCTGCAGGCCGACGTCATCGCCCTCGTCGCCGGCATCGCCAAGCCACTCGGTCATGCGGCTGAGCTTCAGCCTGTCGTCGGTGGCGTTCTCGGTGCCGGGATAACGCGTCGGAATGAAACCGACCGCCTGGCCGCCGTTGGTCCACTGAAACTGGGCTGGCGTCCAGACCAGGTCGCGCAGGTCCTCGGGCGGGTCGATTCTCACCACGCGCACGTGTTCCATCGGCACCCAGTAATAGTGGCCCTTGAGAAAGACCTCCAGTACCGGACCCAGCCGGCCGTCCGCGTCGGCTATCCATTCGAACGACTCGGAATCCTCGCGCTCTCCGCTTTTGAGACGGCCGCTGCTGGCGGGTGCCTGATCGAACGCCTCGGCCTGCATTTCCAGCCCTTCCTCCAGCCGGCCGGCGGCGAAATGCGGCAGCGCCTGGCACAGCGTCGCCAGCCAGTCGCGCGGTTCGCCGAACAACAGCGGGCTGCGCTGACCGCCGAACACAGCCTGGCGAAACATCTCGCACTGGATGACCGGCTCGTAGGTCTCGAACATCGGAATGGTTTCAGCATCGATGTCCTTGAGCACGTACAGCTGGCGTCTGGCCTTTTCCCAGTCGCCGTTCAGGCACATCAACTGAAAAAGCAGAATGCGCGCCTTGGCATTTCCGGCATCGGCGCGGACTGCGTCCATGGCCTCGCCAATGGATGCACCCAGATCGCCGGCCTGCAACAATTCGTGAACTTGATTCAACACGGGATCTCCTCAACGACCGGGCCGAAGGGTTCGGCCCGGTCCATTGTCAGCGGATGCGATATCAGGCTTCCACGTTCTCGCGGATATTCCATCCTGTCTCCACCGTGGCCCCGGCCGAACCGTCAGCTTCCTGCGGGGTGTACTCGAGCTTGAACTCGGCGAAGTTCAGCGTGATCGATTCGGTCACGTTTTCCTCGCCGTCGGATCCGCCGGTCTGCATATCGGCGACCAGCACCTCCTTCAGCGTGATCTTGAGGTACTCCAGCGCACTGTCACCACCGGCCTTGCGCAGCGTCAGAACGGCTTCATCCTCGTGCTTGCCATTGCAGCAAAGCTTCCACAGGTTCGGTGTTGCCTGGTCGACGTACTTGGTGATCGAGAGATCGTTGACCGACACCTTGCCGGCGCCGCCGCCCTTGCCGCGGTGCATGGTGCCCGACTGATGCGCCCCCCAGGACCAGCCGAGGACTTCGACCTCGTCCTTGTGATCCTTGTCCTGGGAATCACCCTTGATGCTCGCGAACTTCAGAAATGTGTCAACTGCCATGATCTACCTCCAGATTGTCTGATTGAGCCGGCCGATCCTTCGGCCGGGTAAGATTGGACTTGCCGATCGATACTTGCTCACGCGCCCTTGGCTGAGGGCAGGCGAGATACCAGCCTCAGAGAGACCGATAAACCCTCCAGCTGGTAATGCGGCCGCAGATAGAACTGCGAGGTGTAATACCCCGGGTTTCCCTCGACTTCCTGCACGCGGACTTCTGCAGCGGCCAGCGGTTTGCGTGCCTTGGTCTCTTCCGACGAATTGTCGGGATCGCCGTCGACGTACTTCATGATCCAGCTCGACAGCCAGCGCTCCATGTCGTCGCGCTCGCGGAACGAGCCGATCTTGTCGCGCACGATGCACTTCAGATAATGCGCGAACCGGCAGCATGCGAACAGGTACGGCAGGCGCGCCGACAGATTCGCATTCGCGGTCGCATCCGGATCGTCGTACTCGGCCGGCTTCTGCAGCGACTGGGCGCCGATGAAGGCGGCAAAGTCGGTGTTCTTCCGATGCACCAGCGGCATCAGTCCGATCTTCGACAGCTCGCCCTCGCGCCGATCGCTGATCGCGATCTCGGTCGGGCACTTCATGTCCACGCCGCCATCGTCGGTGGGGAAGGTATGGGTGGGCAACCCTTCCACCGCGCCGCCGGATTCGACCCCGCGAATCCGCGTGCACCAGCCGTATTGCTTGAATGCGTTGGTGATGTTGGTTGCCATTGCATAGGCCGAATTGGCCCACGCGTACTTGCCCGAATCGGCGCCTTCGGTGTCTTCCTCGAAATTGAACTCCTCGACCGGATCGGTCTTGGACCCGTACGGGATTCGCGCAAGAAACCGGGGCATGGTCAACGCGATGTAGCGTGAGTCGTCCGACTCGCGCAACGAATTCCAGGCCGCGTATTCGGGGGTCGAGGTAAGCTTGCCGAGATCGCGCGGATTGGCCAGCTCGTCCCAGGAATCCATCTGCAACAAATTGGGCCCGGCCGCGGCCAGGAACGGCGCGTGCGCCGCGGCGGCAATCTGTGCCATCCCGTTGAGGATAGAGACGTCGCGCGCGTTGTGATCGAACACGTAGTCGCCGACGATGGCACCGAAAGGCTCGCCGCCCAGTTGTCCGTATTCTTCCTCGTAGATCTTCTTGAACAGCGGGCTCTGGTCCCACGAGGCGCCCGGGTAGCGTCTGAACATCTTGGCCAGTTCGTCCTTGGTGATGTTCATCACCCGGATCTTGAGCATTTCATCGGTCTCGGTATTCATCACGTGGTAGTGCAGCCCGCGCCAGGCGCCTTCGAGCTGTTGGAACTCCTCGTGATGAAGAATCTCGTTGACCTGCTCGGTCAAGCGCGAATCGATTTCGGCTATAAGCGCATTGATGGTGGTGACGGCATCTTCAGAGACAAGCGCCGTGCCCTCCAGCACCTGCTGTGCGAGCGTACGAACGGCGGATTCCACTTCGCTCTTTGCGCGTTCGCTCTTGGGCTTGAATTCCTTCTGCAGCAGGGAAGTGAAATCATCCTGCTCCAGCGCTTCACCCTGTTGCTGGGCGGCGGTTTCCTTTTGCTTCGCCATGTCTTACTTCTCCTTCTCGCTGCCGGATTCGTCATTGCCCGAAGCCTTGGGGGCCGAAGTCAGGGACTTCAGCAACTCGGGATCGTTGATAGCCTTGGACACCAGATCCTCGGCCCCTGCCTTGCCATCCATGTAGGTGACCAGATTCGATAGCTGCGTGCGCGCCTCGAGCAGCTTGCGCAGAGGCTCGACCTTGCGTGCCACGGCCGCCGGCGAAAAATCGTCAAGACTTTCGAATGTGAGGTCGACCGAAAGCTCGCCCTCGTCGTCGGTCAGCGTGTTCTTGACCCGGAATGCGGCGCGCGGCTTCATCGCCTTGATCCGGTCGTCAAAGTTGTCCATGTCGAATTCGAGAAACTTGCGCTGCTCGATCGGCGGAAGCGGTTCTTCCTGCTTGCCTGCCAGATCGGCCATTACGCCCATGACGAACGGGATCTGGATTTTCTTTTCCGCCCCGTACAACTCGACGTCGTACTCGATATGTACCCGCGGCGCCCGATTGCGGGCAATGAACTTCTGTCGACTTTGCTTAGCCATATTGCTTACTCCTCAAGCAGTACCTTTGAAATGAACATTCATGTAACTCAATCCGGTTCTGGATTTCCTTTGATTTCAATCCTCGCTGTCGCCGCTTCCAAGCAGGCGGTCGGCCTGCTTGGCCCCGTCGGAAGCAATATCCTTGATGATGGCCATGAAATCGGCCGATACCAGGCGCTTGGCCCGCTGCACCAACAGCGGAACCGGGCTGGAAGGTTCGTTGCGGTTGTAGTACTCGGTAATCCGGTCGAGCATGCGGACCACATCCTCGCGACTGCGAATTTCGCCCGAAGCCGGCGCGGATGCGCCGGCACCCGGTTCCTCGCCGGTCTCCTGCGTGCCGGCGCCCTCGACGACGACGCCACGCCGGCCAAGCACTTCCTGAAGTGCCGGCCGGATCTCGGCGAACAGTTTCGTGAACGGATCCAGGTCGATCAGATACTGCGAGGCAACGTTTTGGTTGAATTGCGTTTCGATTGCGCCGGCGGTTTCCACCGCGTCATCGATATTGGCGATCATCTGCTGCAGGTCGTCGAGCTCGCAATCCATCAGCGCCTGATTGATCGAGGTCAGCGTGGCGGCGTCCTCGTCCTTGCCTGCAGTGAGTTTGTCCGTGGCGATCAGGTAATCGCGAATCGTATACGTACCGATTGCCGGTGAACTGACCAGCTCGGACTGCCGAATCAAGCGAAGGAGCCCCTGTTCGCTCGCGATTTCGGCCACCGTATGCAGTCGTTCGGTGGCGTCGCCGTCGTCGATCAGCGGCTCGACTTGATCCCAGTACCGATCGAGCAGGCCGCGGACAATCGCCAGGCCCTGGACCATGCCGGGAATGCCGTCGCGCGCGCACGAAGCCTTGGTCAGGAACACCGCTACCCGCAGACTGCGCACGCGCTCGAATAGCGCCAGCGATTTTTCCCGAACGGCACGCCAGTCCGGCTCCTCGGCCGCGATGACCTCGTCGCCCATGACCTTTTCGGGCTTGCCCTGGGCAAGGCGGTCCAGCTCCGCGTAATCGGGATCGAACACCAGGTCGTCCAGGCCCTCGCCGCAAGGATTCTCTTCATCCACCGGCGCGGTCAGTTTCTCGATATCTAGCGCTTCAGCCATATTCCCGTTCCAGTTATTGGTCCATTCGCATCGCACGACTTCCGAGCCGGCAGGAGCATGTTCCGAATTCTGTCACCCTCATCCTCTTTCATACGAATTCTCGGCATCAATGACGCCATCTATCGCGACCTGATTTACGGCAGGGCTGAGGCTGGAGGATGTCTGCACCCAGGAACCCCATCCCGGCCGGTCATCCGAGATATCTCTGGATGGCGCACGTTGGCGCGTAAATTCCGCAAGGGGACGGACGTGCATCAACACGTCTGCCGACGTTGGTGAGTCCATTTCCACGTCGCTCATTCAGAGCCCGTCCAGACATCAACTCCGGCGCCATTGAGTGCCGTATTTCTCAGTCCTGTTATTTTTCTGTGATAGCAACCACTTCCAGCGCGCAGCATGCACCTTTCGGAATCCGCTTGTCAATTCAGAAAAGCGGCATATGCTCCGATTCCCAAATCGGTCACGGCACCGTTCGCCGACCGAGCTCGCCAGCGGCCAGGGCCGCGCGCAGCGAGGCGATCGAGTGCTGATGGGCCTGGCGCTCGGCCTGGCTAAAGACCTCCTCCGCCACAGCCCCGGCACCGCCGATTCCCGCCGCCACGATTCGACGCAGCCGCGGGCGCTGGAATGGCTGGATTTCCTGCACCAAGGTTTCCCCGATCTCGAACTTTCCGATGGCACGTGTCAGGCCACTGACCGGGTCTCCGCGACTGTTGACGTTCAACAAGGTCCCCATCGATCGATTGACGCTCTCCAGGCCGCCGACGCACGGGGCATTGAAAGCCACAGCGGCGCTCGCCGCATCGTTTTGCAGCAACACATGCTTTGCCAACCCACCCCCCAGGGAGTGGCCGGTTACGACGAAAGTGGTTTCCGAGGACCCGATCCGCCCAATAATGTCGGCGAAATACTCCGCGGCCTGGCCCGCCTGATCTTCCGGAATCCTTCGAACGAAGTCCGCATCATCCCAGGCATCCTGAAGGTCGTCCGTACCGGCAAAGGCGACGACGACAACGCTTCTACGAAAAAACGTTCGGCCAAAAAAGCCCCGGCCCTCTCCCCGTCGCGAATACGCTCGGAAACCCCGAGACAAGATCGGGCGGAGACTGTTCCCGGCGTAGGCGGCCTCACTCAACAGGGCGCACTCGAAAACGGTCAACATGGCTTGTTCTCCAACCTAGAACTCGAACCGAGCGCCAAGATAGAATGCATGCCGCGTCGTATCGCTTTCGCCTACCAACGCGCTGTAACTGAAGAACAGCTGTTGTCCGGAAAGGAACACCCAGCTCGCACCAGCATCCAGGCGGCCGAAATTACGGTCCGGGCTGCTGATTTCGACCTCCAGATCAAGCAACGGCCCGTCGACGAATGCCGGTCGAAACGCATAGCCGTCGTTGCCGCCTTCGTGGGTGTAGGCCACATCGATGAACGGCGACAGAATGCCGTCGGCAAAACTGATCGCCTTCGATGCACGCAGGCCGCCTGAGTAACTGCGAGTGAAAAACTCCTGGTCCGGAAAGCGCAGCGCCAGGAAGCTTCCGCGCTCTTTGAAACCGTCGATCTCGTTTACCGCGTAAAAGAATTGACCGTAGGAGGTCAGCGACCACGTGGTCTCGAGCGGCAGCCGGTAGTTGATCGCCAGGCTGGTCGAGTATTGCTGGGCGTCGGTGGAACCGCGAGCAATGCTGCGGCCGAAGTCACCGATGCCGGTCAGGTCGATGACGCGGTCCTGGTCCAGGTCCGAACTCGAATAGCCAAGCGTGGCGTCCAGATACAGATCGTCGGTAAAATTGTAAGTGCCGTAGCCCTGCAGCGTCACCGTATCAGCTTCCAGCGATCCGCCGTCATCGTCAAGGTCTGCGTCGTAGCGGCTGTAGCCCAGCGAGATGCCGCCGATGAAGCCGTTGTCGAATCGGTAATCGATGCCCGAGGTCAGGCCCCAGGAATCGAAATCGAAACCGAATTCCTTGCCACGGCGGTCGCGGTCGCCCAGCGAAATCTCGCCGTTGACGAAGAAGCCAAGCCGCTCGTTCAACAGGCTGCTGCCGCCGCCTCCCGATTCCATTTCTTCGGTTGCATCCAGCGGCAACCAGCTGGAATCAACGGCATTTCCGTTATAAGCCAATGCGATGCCGCTGAGGCTTATCCCGGTCGCACCGCCGCGTAATGCAGCCAGCCGTCCGCCCACATTGGCCGCCTGAATGCGACCACCTTCGGTCACGGCGCCTGGAGCTGCAGAAAGTTCGTGCGGATCGAACGCCTCGGCAATCTGAATTCCGCCTTCAACGTCAGTACTGGCTGCGGCAGTACAAAGCGCAGCCAGCTCGGTCCCTTCGCCAGTGTCCTCACAGGCGTTGTTGAATGCCACAGCCGCCGCACCGGTCCGCTCATCTTCCAGCAACCTCGGGTCTTCGGTATCCAGCGGAGGACCCTCGACGATCGTGATTGTTGCCAGCGTATCCGATCGAGCCGCCTGCCCGAACGCGCCGTCCACAATGAACGTGATCCGGCCGGCCTGGAGAAAGAACACCTTGTCGGCATCGCCAGGATTCTGGACGTCTCTGACCTGATATTCGAATGGCCGAGCGTCCAGATCCTGCACGACAAGGTTGGCTGTGATCGACGTCTGTACCGGATCTATATCAATATCCTCGCCAATCGTGCCTTCCTGGGCAACGTGGCTGTACTCGAAGGTCGCCTGCCCCTCAGCACACACCTGGGTAATACTCAGCTGCACGCTCACCGAGCCCGAACCTCCTTCGCGGCGCGAAAACTCGAGCTGCTCGGGCGTCACAGTTTCGGAAAACCCGAATGCCAGTTCCTCGTCGCCGCAATTGAAGCTTGTCGCATTTACGCTCTGCCCGCCCGAGGACATCACCACTTCGCCAGTGCGAAGAACCCAGCCGGAAGAGGTTCCCGCGCTGGAATGCCCTGCAACGATCAACAACAACCACAGGGCTGTTATACGAACTTTCGATAGAATCTTCATCAATGTCCCCTCATCCCTTTAGTTATTGATCTCGAATTGCGTCGAAACTTCAGCGGCGTTTCCTGCAGAAACCGATACGGTAAAGTCAGAACTCCCACTGCCCTGGAGCTCGACGACCACACTGGCGGAGCCGCCAACCGGCAGTTCTGCAACATCGCAGGTCAGATCTCCAGACACAATGCACTCCCAGTCGGCAATGACGTTGACGTTGCACCGGACCTCTCCGGACCCGGGAGGACTAATTGCGCACGAAGGTGCAAGCCGATAGCCCGCGACTAGTTCGTAGTTTTCCGGGGAAAGCGCGCTCAGCACAACATCAGAGGCATTCTGTTGCCCATCGTTTGAAACTCGAAGCGTCACAAACTGCGCGCCAGGGATGCCTGTTTCTATTCCTGCAGCGTTGATATTCAGCTCGGTAGGCGGCAGCAAAACTTCAAGATCTCGCGTTTCTGTCTCCGAAACAGAAGTTCCATCAAGCGTACATGTAAGCGTTACCTGATACTGCCCAGGTACCAAGCCACTGGTATCAATCTCGATTGAACCTTCAGGCGTGACCGGCCCAACCCACGCGGTGCCGGGCAGACCGTCTGCTTCGCAGGACAGGCGGTTCTCCGGGGCAGCATTCCATTCTATGGTTACAGCGCCCCCCCGTTCCAGCGAAGCCGGCGTTACCGTGAAGCCCAGAATTTCCAGCTGCGCCTGTCGGATTTCACCACCTGATACAACCCAGACCTGACCGGCCCTCGTGTCGTTGCTCGATACTCCCCCAATTGGCGTATCCGGTGCACTCACTATCAGATCCGAGATGCCGTCTCCGCCGAAATCGCCAGCCGCCACGACGCGCCAGCCAAATTCTGTCATTCCAATCGACGCAAGCGTGAAGCTTTCAGCTATATTCAGTGCGAGTAAATCACTCAGCGCAACTTGTGAACCTTGGCTAGGACTGCCAGGAACCAGATAGACGCGACCAATCGGGCCTGTCGCTTCAGGAAATTCCGAGAAGAAAAGGTCTCGAGAAGCACCCACGACCAGGTCATCGATTCCATCGCCGGTCAGATCACCTCCGCCCGCTACGCTGACACCAAACAGACTATTGGGCATCCAACCAAAGATCGAGGTCCCACGGTCAGCGGGTAATGACTCAATCTCTAATACTATTTGATCTATTGCCTCCCAGCCATGAATCACGTGGACAGCTCCCGGTCCGGTTCGGCGCTGAGTGGAGACGAAAAGTCCGCGGCTCTCAACATTTCCCTGCGGCTCCCCGATTGCGAAATCGTTGAGCCCGTCACCGTTGAAGTCGCCGATTCCACTGATTGCGTTTCCAAATCGGGTGTTTTGGGCCAGACGCTCAATTACTATTCCCGACGTTCCATCGAAGGGAAACAAAGCAAACGATCCTGAAGGCCCAACGCCGTCCGCCAGGACAGGTGCACAGCCGGCGGCTTGGCCATAGACCACGAACACGCTCTCGCGTATTCCTGGATCGGCAGGTCTCTCTCCCCCCATAGCAAGATCGTCGCATCCGTCGTTGTTAACATCGACCAATGCGATGCCACCGTTCACCGACAACCCGCTGACGGGCTCGCCACGAAATGCAATTCCTGCCGGCGAAGGCAGATCATTTGTAATTAGATCTGCCGCACCATCAGAATTTCCAAAGACCAGGAAAACCGATCCAGTTGCTGTCTGGTCGTCAAACCCCTGGACGGCCATGTCGTCGAAGCCGTCTCCATTGAAGTCACCGAAGGCTAGCCGTTGGCCAACCCTTTCTGATGTACGACCTAGCAAAAGGAACCGGTCGACCGGTGGAGCATTCTGAATTGGCGATGCGACTTCAAGGTCGGTTCCGCTAACCCATTGAACGGCGCCCGAGAAGCTATTTTCGCTTACCCCAAGCTCAAGACGCGGATGGCCTATGGCAATATCCTTGAGCCCATCACCGTCAAAATCGAAGCCACCAAGGACTGAACGCCCGAACCTAGACCCTGCCTGATCGTCCAACGGCCCCAGTTTCAGACCATTAAGATCGGAGAAGGAGAAAAGCGGGATTGGACTGAAAACTTGCCGTTCTGTGCCAGCGACCAAATAGACTGAGCCCACCGCATTATCACCGTCAAACGGTGCCCCGATCAAAATTTCAGAACGACCATCTGCATCCACATCGGTCGCACCAGATAAACCCAGACCGGCACTATCGCCAGGCTCGTCCCCGATTACTGTGAATGATTGATTCGACGGATCAATCGTAGCAGAGGGAAAATCATCGATGTCACTGCTAAATATATAGGCGGCTCCTGAGTCTTCAGCGCGATTATCCTGCTGATCCAGATCGATCCCGATGGCTGAACTGCTTTCCGAATCAGAGCCAACAGCTATCAAGCTATTCGAAATCGAAACACTTGCCCCAAAGGCATCTTCAACATCTGGATTTGAGACCTTGAGATAATTTTCCTGGCTCCAGCCGCTATCATCGTCCCGTGCAAATATGTAAACGGCTCCCGAACCGGGAATAGAATTATTGTTTTCGCCGCTACCATCACCAGCCTCAAAACTGGCCGTGACCACGACCGTATCAACAGAGATCGCGACTGCATTGCCAAAGGAATCACCGGCGTCGGTATTGGAAGCCTTAATATAGGACTGCTGAGTCCAAGAACCACCGCTATCGCGCACGAAGATATAGGCCGCTCCGGCATCAGTTGCCGCATTATTGTCATCATCACCGTTGACTCCGGTGGAATTGCTATCTTCGCCTGGTGCTCCCACAACAACGGTATCCCCTGATATAGCGACCGATCTGCCGAACAAATCTCCTTCAAACGGAGCTACGCCGTCAGAATTCGAGGCTTTCAAGTAGGCCTCCTGCATCCAGTTGCCTGCCCCATCCCGCCCAAATACGTAGGCCGCACCGGCATTCGCCGCGCTATTATTGTCCTGGTCCCCGTTGACGCCATTGGCATTGCTTCTCTCGAATCTCGCCCCTACGATGACGGTGTCCGCCGAAATCGAGACCGAATGACCGAAATCATCACCTGCATCGGTATTGGAGGCCTTCAAGTAGGCCTGCTGGGTCCAGACGCCACTACCATCACGCACGAACACATAGGCGGCGCCAGCTCTATTTGCGTCGTTATTTCCCTGGTCACCGTCGACTCCGGTGGTATTGCTGTCCTCGCCCGGCGCCCCTATCACTACTGTTTCGTTAGAGATGGAGACCGAACTGCCGAAGAAATCGTTTGTGTCAGTATTGGAGGCCTTGAGGTACGCCTGTTGCAACCAATTTCCTGCTCCGTCGCGCACGAAAACATACGCTGCGCCGGCTTGGCAACATTCCGTGGCACTCTGATCGCCGTTGACGCCAGTCGAAATGCCGTTTTCACGACTTGCTCCAACTACCACGGTATTACCGGAGATTGAAACTGCATTACCGAAGAGATGTCGTGCTCCGGTATTTGAAGCCTTGAGATACGCCTGCTGCGACCAGCTTCCAGCATCGTCACGGACAAAGACATAAGCCGCGCCCGCTGCGCCGACACCGAAGAGGTCACTATTGCCTTGATCGCCGTCGACACCGGTCGCGCTGCTTTCCTCATCCGGTGCTCCTACTACCACAATGTCGCCGGACACTGCCACGGACGAGCCGAAACGATCACCGGCATCTGTATTGGAAGCCTTGATATAGGCTATCTGTTCAAACGTCGGATCGATCGTAACTGGATAGATCGCCTTATCATCGTCCACAGTCAATGAAAGACCGCCGTCGTCCAGGGCCATCTGTGCTGGGAGGATGCGTCCCGTCGCATCCCAGACCTTAAGCCGCGCGTAGCGAATATTCAGGTCCAGTTCTATAGAGGCCAACACCAATGCGTTGTCCTCAATAGACGGCTCGAGGGTGGTGTCCAGGCTAAATCCAAGTCTGAGTGGCTGATCGCTGCTCTCATCTGCCGGCGGTTCAGATAGTTCGAACCATTGCTCCAGCCCATCTGGTGAATTGATCCACCACTCGCGCAGGCTTTCGGTCCAGGCAAGCCGGACCCCTGCATCGTATTCCGATATTTGTTCAGGCGACTCTTCAAGCTCCATTGGTTCGCCGTACCCGACGGTCGACAATCGCATCGAGACCGTGAAGGGCCGCGCCAGATCGGTGGACTCCAGTGTTGTGCTGCCATCGGTCGCAAAATGCGCCTTGAACCCGTGCCGGGGATTGTTCACAATCCAGCCGTTGCCCTGAGCGCGTACCGGACGATATTGTTCCTGATCGTGAACCGCCTGAATGGCGTTCCAGTCTGCGGCCGAAAGCCCTTCCGGCACGGATGACTCGACCAGGCCCAGGGCATTTCCCGTTGCCATAGCCATGCAGGCTGTCAGGGCAATCCGGAAATGTCGAATTAATGGTGCTCGTGTCACCGGCTTTTGCTTCGACTCACCAACGAGGAACCGTTGAACAATTTGCATTTCATATCTCCCCTGAATCAAACAGTGTGTGCACGAGTCTTCGCTTGCTCGAGCAATTGAATTTGTTGCTGCCCCAATCGAGCCAGGTCCAAGCGAAACTTTCGAACCTGTGTTTCCAGCTGATTTCGCAACTGAGGCATGCCGGCCGATTCCCGCTCGATCATTTGCGCTGTCTGCATCAGCGCCATGCCGTCTTCGGCAAGTCCGGTAAAAATTTTTACGACCGGCACCATGTCGTGCATTTTCTTGCGCGTTAGTTCCGCTTCCAGAACACGTTTGAGCTCTCCCAGAAGGTCCGCCGTGTTGCCTTCGACACGTGTGCCGCTCGCACCAAACTGCTCATAGATCCCCCGAGCGAATCGTTCATAGACGGATTTCGCTTTGCCCGCAGCAGGGAACGCATTGATGATGATGTTGAGCGGCAAAATCGTGGCCTGTGCGGCGAGCGCGATGGTGCCGAACACGTTTGCCGTTGCCTGATTACGCTCGAACTCGGCGAGATTCTGCCTGGCCATCTCGATCCCCTCGCGCACGGCAACCTTCTTTCTGATCAGGATCTGGTATCGCTGCCATTGATCCATTCTTCCCTCCCATTGCGTGAATTGCAGTCCAGCGAGCCGGACTCAGCAAACTGATCGCGTAGTGCAGTCCCTTTGTCAAGCCATCCCAATTGCAAGACCCGCCATCCAGCTAATCCGCGTGCGATTCTGCGTACGGGAAATCCAAAGACGTTCCTGGCTGCGGCACCAGGAAGAAGCTGCCGGCCTCGTGCCCGGCCTCGCGAATCGGCTTGAGTTCGGGCTGCTGTTCCACGCCGACCACCGACGCCATCTGCCCGGTCCGCTGCGCCACCCGGTTGAACAGGTCCTGCGCGCGCAGCAGACCGTCGCTGGACTGCAGGACTTCGATCATGGCCCTGGCGAAGATCGAGTGCTGCCCCTCGGTGCCGTCGAGGACCGGGCGCAGGCCTCCCGACGAGAGAACGAAGCGGGCCTTGCGCGACAGCCCCAGGTCGATCAGGCGCTCCGACAACGGCGCATCGCCGCCCAGCATCATCGTCGAGGGATCGGTGGACATCGCGCCGCCGAAACACGAGTCGGCGATCACGAGCACGCTGCGTGCGTCGAGAATCGCCAGGTAGTCGTTGATCGCCGAGTTCGAGACCCAGTAGGTGGTCCGCTCGCGCTCGGCGTTGACCGGCAGCCAGTAGCCTCGCATCAGGTCGCTGGTTTCGGGCCGAAGCAGCTGGCCGTGCCCGGCGAAGTAGATCAGCACGTTGTCTTCGGGCCCCACTCGTTCGCGCAGGTCGTTGATGGCACTCAGGATCTCGGCGCCCGAAGCATCCAGCAGCATGGTCGTGTCGAACCCGTAGCGGCTGGAAAGAAGGTCGGCGATTCGACGCGCGTCCTCGTGCGGCGTCTGGAGAGATTCCCAGAACATGTAGGACTCCAGGCCGACCACCAGCGCATGGAATTCGCCGAAACGCTGGCGGTTCACTGCAACGGGTGGCAGCCTTTCGCTGCGGCTGGACTCGGTCGACGGATC
>Ga0209942_1000149_pt1 | contig 43494 bp, 38 predicted proteins | sample SalPonR1_A_D2_MG_FD_185695 | JGI IMG/M metagenome (GOLD analysis project Ga0209942, IMG submission 185695) | Salt pond soil microbial communities from South San Francisco under conditions of wetland restoration - Salt Pond MetaG R1_A_D2_MG... ...
ATTGTGGTTAGATGCCCACGAGTTTAAGTACATTCAGGAAGTAGGTACCATGAATATTTTCTTTGTGCTTAAGGATAAGGTGATCACCCCGGCGACTGAAGGAGCTATACTGAAAGGAATTACCCGCAAAACGATTATTGAAGTATTGAAAAATGAAGGGTATACCGTTGAAGAACGTAAGATTTCTATCGATGAAATCAAAACGGCTTATACCGATGGTGAACTAGTGGAAGTTTTTGGTAGTGGCACAGCAGCAGTCGTGGCCAATGTAAATAAGGTGGCCGATGGAGACTTTATCATGGAGTTTGATAAAAGCCACTGGGAATTATCAAACCGACTTAAAAAGTATATCAACGGACTTAGAAAGGGAACAATTGAAGATCCTTACGGATGGACCGTCCCCCTTTCTGAAGAAGTTCTGGCTTAATATTTCAACCATTTCTCTTCTTTTTCCTTTATCGATAAATACCTTTTTATGATTTATCGTTTTATTGTCATTTATCTCGCATGTACATTATCTATTTCCGTAATTTCGGCTCAATCCGGAGTGATTAAGGGAGAGGTGAGAGACGGGAACTCAAATGAGCCCATTCCATTTGCGACCGTTAAGGTTCTGGAACTGGGAACGGGGACCACCACAGATATTGATGGCATTTTTCAACTTGAAGGAATTCAGCCTGGAGTATATGATATTGAGGCTAGCTTTTTGGGATATTCCACAGAAGTGATTTATGAAGTTCAGGTCCAAAGTAGTCGCCCGGTAAGAGTGGATTTCAAGCTGTTCGAACAAGCTTCCGACCTGGATGAAGTGGTTGTCAAAGCTTCCGCATTTCGAGAGTCAGAAGAGAGTCCTCTTTCTCTGCGTACTATAGGTGTAACCGAAATCAAGCGTAGCCCGGGCGGAAACAGAGATATTTCCCGCGTCGTACAATCTCTTCCAGGCGTAGCTTCCACTTCTACTTTTCGGAACGACCTCATCATACGAGGAGGCGCACCGAATGAAAACCGATTTTTCCTGGATGATGTGGAGGTACCCAATATCAATCACTTTGCTACTCAAGGAGCTACAGGGGGACCTGCCGGCATTATCAATGTAGACTTTATTAGAGAGGTCGACTTCTACAGTGGCGCCTTTCCCGCTAATCGTGGAAATGCCTTGAGTTCAGTGCTTAATTTTAAACAAAAGGATGGTCGAGACGATCGTATCGGAGCTACGGCTACTTTAGGTGCTTCGGATGTAGGAATCAGCCTGGAAGGTCCTTTGGGCAAAAACACCACTTTTATTGCATCAGCCCGCCGTTCGTATTTGCAGTTTTTATTTAGCGTCCTCGGTCTTCCCTTCTTACCGACCTACAATGACTTTCAAACCAAAATTCGGTACCGGCCTGATAATAAAAACGAATTTTACTTCACAGGCATTGGCGCTATTGATAATTTTAGCTTAAATCTGGATGCGAATGAAACTGCAGATCAGCGCTTTATTTTAGATAATATCCCTGTAAATAAGCAATGGACATATACTAACGGGCTCGTGTATAAACGGTACAGGGATAATGGCTATTGGACTTTTGTTCTAAGCCGAAATATGTTGAATAATTCAGCTGTAAAGTATCTGAATAATGACGAATCCGACCCAGATAACCTTCTACTGGATTATCAATCCCAAGAAATCGAAAATAAATTTAGAGTTGAGAACGTAACCCGATGGGGAAGCTGGAAATTTAGTGGTGGTGCCGGTTATCAGTTTGTTCGATATAATAATTCCACCTTTAGTCGTTTATTCCTGCCTTCAGGACCTACGACGGTAGATTATGAAACCAATATTGATTTTCACAAATATGCGCTTTTTGGTCAATTTAGTCGTGGCTTTTTATCCTCTTCGCTAACCGCCTCTGCCGGTTTTCGTTTAGATGGGAACACCTTCTCAGAGGAAATGCAGAACCCCATCTCTCAATTTTCCCCTCGACTATCTCTATCTTATTTGCTGGCACCAAATTGGAAGGCCAATTTCAATACGGGAATCTATTACCAATTACCCCCCTACACGGCCTTAGGATACCAGTCGGATGGAGTCTTCGTAAATCGTGAAAATGGAATTGGTTATGTTCGAGCCGATCATATTGTTACAGGTTTGGAGTACAATACCTCCTTTAAATCCCGTATAACGGTAGAGGCATACTATAAGCGGTATCGAAACTATCCTTTTTCTCTTCGGAACCAGGTTGCCATTGCCAATTTCGGAAATGATTTTGGTGTGGTCGGAAACGAACCCTTGTCCTCGGCAGGGGAGGGAAGGGCCTATGGAGTTGAATTCTTGTTTCAACAAAGACTGTACCGGGGCTTTTACGGTGTATTTGCTTACACTCTAGGTTGGACCGAATTTAAAGATGCGGATGGCGATTTTGTGCCCACGACCTGGGATTCCCGGCATATCGTTACGTCCACGATTGGAAAAAAGTTTTCGAAAAACTGGGAAGTGGGGGTTAGATGGCGCTTCCAGACCGGATTGCCTTTCACTCCATTTGACGACCGCTCCAATGAGCGACCTCGATGGGATCGGAACCGCGGTGGAGTTCGTGATTTTGCCCTCCTGAATACCCTGCGAACTGACCCCAGTAATATTTTAGATATCCGTGTGGACAAGAAATGGTTCTTTAAATCCTGGAGCTTGAATGTCTATGCAGATGTTCAAAACATTCTGAGTAGTGCTATTGATCTGCCGGGCTTGGTGCTGGAATATGAAGAAAACCCGGATGGTTCTCTGGGTGCACCGATCATTGAGAATCCTCAAGCCCCTTACGAAGAGCAGGAGTATCAGGTCAGAGAAATTCCAACCGGCTCCGGCTCGTTATTGCCGATTATTGGAATCGTGATCACCATTTAAGAATGCCGGGCTACTTCCGTTTCTAAAACTCTACCTCAAATAGACTATTAAATCTGTATTAGGAGGTATATCCGTGGACATACTTCTGCGATAGCGATGAGTAGGGTGGCGAGCCTGCCGGTCGGGCTCGCCAGTCCCCTGCAACTTGTTGCGGGGGACCGAACGAAGGTGGAGCCCGAATCGTAGCGCCGTCGCCCCACTTTGGGGCGGCGGATCGCCCATATAGGTATAAATAATATGGGTAAAAATTCACTGCTATTTATTAGTATAAGCTGGTGTATTCAAATACATTTGAGGCCTAAAAAATTTATATGAAGCATCTTCTTATTATAGGGGCAGGTCTCAGTGCCCAGGCTTTGATATCTTATGTGGTGGAGCAGGGCCGAGAGCGAAATTGGCAAATTGTGGTTGCAGATCAGGATCGGAAATTGGCAGAACGAGCGGTAAAGGGCGTGGAGTATGCTCGGTCGGCACAGCTCAATATTGAGGATGTTTCTGAGCGTGAATCTCTAATCAAGGCGGCCGATGTAGTAGCTTCCCTGCTGCCTGCCTTTTTGCATATTAAAGTTGCACGGGACTGTCTGAAATTTAAAAAGCACCTGGTGACTGCCTCTTATAATTCCCCCGAATTGAAAGCGTTGGATGAGGAAGTAAGGGCCGCTGGGCTGGTTTTTATGGGTGAAATGGGATTAGATCCGGGTATAGATCACATGTCGGCTATGCGAGTCATCGATGATATTCGTGCAGAGGGAGGCGTAATTGAAGCGTTCCATTCGTTTGCGGGTGGTTTGGTGGCGCCGGAGTCTGATACGAATCCATGGCATTATAAATTTACCTGGAACCCTAGAAATGTAATCTTGGCGGGGCAGGGGACTGCTCAGTACATCAAGGAGGGACGACTAAAATATTTACCGTATCATCGGCTTTTTGATACTTACAGTGTAGTCGATGTTCAGGATTTTGGCCCTTATGAAATGTATCCCAATCGCGATTCCTTATTGTACAGAAAGTTGTACAATCTTGAAGACATACCTACTCTGGTTCGAGGCACTTTACGACATAGGGGATATTGCGATGCCTGGAACGTTTTTGTCCAACTGGGACTCACGGATGATTCTTTTCCGGTTATCCATTCGGATCGAATTACGTACAGACAATTCATAACGGCATTTGTCGACGGAGCTACAGAAGAGAATGTGGAGGATCGCCTATGTGAATTGTTGGGAATATCTTTAGAAAGTGACATCTTTAAGAAAATAAAGTGGACGGGTATTTTTGATCGTCAACGAATCCATATGGACATGGCAACTCCGGCTCAGATCCTCGAGCAATTGCTTTTACCTAAGTGGAAGATGGAACCGGATGATAGGGATATGATCCTTATGCAACATGAGTTTAGATATCGGCAAAATGGGCAATCGATACAACGCATATCTACCATGCGCTCCATAGGAAAAAATGATCAAGAAACTGCCATGAGCCGCCTTGTTGGGCTTCCAGTGGGCATTTTTATCAAACAGTTATTGACAGAAGGTGTGGATCTCAAGGGGGTCCATATTCCTGTTATGCCGTCAATCTATCTTCCCGTACTCGATGAATTAGAACGAATGGGTGTACGCTTTAAGGAAAAAGAAGTAATTTTGGAGGCATAGCTTGATAACAAAACTCCTATATTTCCTTGGTCCCTAAACGGATTTCATCTATTCCCGGCTTGCAATGGTATCGGTTCATCCGGTATAGTTTTCTATTGCTTACGGCCATTTTATTGGCTCAATGGGGAGTATCTACGACGGATATTGGTGGATATGAACTCATTTTCCACTTACTCTATGTTCTTACCTTTTTCTGGGTCAATGGCATATTTCAATCTGTTTTGATTCGGTCTCGCCGCCTTTCGGATGGGGACCGAAATGAGTTTTTAGGCCGGATTTGGTTTCTCATTTTATTGTTTACTGCTTTCTTTACCTTGCTCCTATGGCTATTGGGATCGAAAGGGGGATGGATCTTATTTGGTATTTCAGATCTCCGTCATTGGCATTTGTACGTCTTATTATTTGGCTTGAGTGTGCCTCCCTTGGTATACGAGTACTTTTTATTGGCCCGAAATCAGATACGTGATCTATTAGTCTGGGGTGCAGTGAGTTATACTCTCCATATTGTAGTAACACTTACACCCTTTTTATTTGGCTATGGATTGCAGGAAATGTTATGGGGTCATATTGGTCTGAGTTTGGGTCGCTTTCTATATGTCGGTTTGGATTTAGGATGGCCCCGGCTTCGATTTCCCGAAACGAGCTGGTGGACGGCTTCAGCTCATTTGACGCTGTACTCTGTTCTCGGGGGTATTCCGATTGCCTTTGATACCTGGCTGGTAGGTTATATGAGTCAGGCTGAAAGCGAGATTGCTATTTTTCGATACGGAGCCCGCGAACTGCCGCTCTTTATGATATTGCTGGGGAGTGTTCATTTGATTGTGCTATCCGACAAAGATCGCCTGGATGAGGCTCTAACGCGCATTCGGAAACAAATTCAACGACATCTTCCCTTTCTAGCCGTACTTTCGGGATTGCTTTGTCTTCTGAGTCCGCTGTTGTTTCCCCTTTTGTTCACTGAAACCTTCTCCGAAAGTGCCGTTATTTTCAATGTATATTTATTGTTATTGCTGTCTCGGTTGAACTTGAGCCATACGGTTATGATGCGATTGGAGTCTTATAAAATCATGAATTTTGTGGCCTTCATTGAGGTCTTCCTCAATGTGATTCTGAGTGTGTGGTGGGTTCAATATTGGGGATGGGTAGGAATAGCTTTAGCTACGGTTGTGGCCTATCTTTTCGAGAAGTTATTTTTTACCTTGTGGCTGTATTATAAAAAACAAATTCCTCTGAACATGTACTTGCCAGTTCGATCTTATCTGGGCTATTCCGGTTTGGTGGTTATTTGCTTTATTGTGGGCAGTTTTTTCTTATACGATTAGCATGCTATGATACCCAAAGAAATTCAATCCATTTTTGATGTCGTAGATTGTCCGCCTGAGATCCCTTCTAAGGAATGGAGGCAAATTCTAAAGTATTATTATGAGGACGCCTGGAGCCTCACGGATAGGGTGGAAGCAAAACATCGGGAGCAAATACTGGATGATCTGCAACAGCTGCGTAGCGGAACGCCTTTAGCCTACGTCACCGGTAAATCGCATTTCTACGGTCGGGTATTTTCTGTGCGAAAAGGGGTGTTGATTCCCCGTCCGGAAACGGAAGAACTCGTTGAGTGGGCGAAGAATAATCTGCCTGAGAATAGCCGAGTGCTTGATATGGGCTGCGGATCAGGATGTATAGCATTGAGCCTCGGTTTAGAGCGTCCCGATTTGCAGATTTCGGCCATGGATGCTTCGGAAATCGCATTGGAGGTGACTCGGAACAATGCGGAGCAATGGAATCTGCAGGTTAATCTCTTTAAGGATGATATGCTTCACCCTTCTGAATTTTTACTTCAGCAAAGCTGGGATGCTATTATTTCCAATCCGCCCTATGTCAGACCCTCCGAGACCTCCTCGTCTATTTTACACGAGCCTAAACGGGCTTTGTTTACCCCGGAAGAGGATCCACTGCTCTATTATCGAAGCTTGCGCGATTATGCGGAACGGAGTCTCTCATCTGAGGGGCAGATATTCCTCGAGCTTAGCGAATTTTTTGCAAAAGAAACGCAATATTTATTTGAGGGTTCTGCCTGGGATCAATGCACCCTTCGATCGGATTTACAAGGAAAATTGCGCATGCTTTGTGCCAAAAAAGCCTGACTATCCTCCAGACTTCTTGGTATCCGAAAAGCCTCGTTTTTTCAATTCTTTAACCACCGCATTACGCACATCGCCCTGCAGGAGGACTTCCAGGCCCTCGCGCGTTCCTCCGACGCCACATTTTTTTTTCAAATCTTTCATTAGGTTTTCTACATCATCTTCTGGCAGTTCCAATCCCTCGATGAGTGTCACCGTTTTACCTGCGCGCCCCTTTTTTTCAATTCCCACACGGATGCGCTGATCTTTGGGATCCGGAGTTTCAGAGCCTCCTGTTTGCACCCCTTTAAATAGATCGGCCATGGTTTCCGGATGCGTGGTAAACACCACTTTTTTTTCGGCCTTGTCCCCGGACTTTTTCTTTCCCATTTTACTCCTCTTTTGGTTTTATTAGGTCTAATATCTCCATTTTTGATCAGCTTTTCAATTTTAATTTTTTGGGCGTGCCCCCAGGCCCAAAGAGCAAGGCCTGGGGTCGGTCCCTTTCGGAGTTCCGTCCTCGAGATCGCCTTTGGCGACTCTCAGGACCCGCTCCTCCGTCGCGGCCCTACAGGCACCTCACGCGGGGTCTAGGGTGGATAAAGTAAGACTTGTTTTCCCCAAATAAAGTTCGGAAAACATACTTTATAAGTATGTCTATCGTACAAAAACAAATATATTGGGAGACCAAAGCAGGAGCTGGAAAAGAATTGCTGTTTGGCTTACCTTTTCTCTGACTCCCTATTCATTATAAGCCGAATAAAACTAATTTCATGAATTCATCTTACCTCATAAAAAACGGTCTTTTAGTCAATGAAGGCCGGGTATACCCTTCAGATATTCGCATTAAAAATGACCGCATTGAAGAAATCGGGCAGCTCAGTTCACAGCCCTCTGATCAACTTATTGATGCAAAAGGAAAATATGTATTACCCGGTATTATTGATGGACAGGTCCACTTTCGCGATCCGGGATTGACACATAAGGCCGATTTATTTACTGAAAGTAAGGCTGCTGTAGCCGGTGGAGTCACCTCTTTTATCGAAATGCCCAATACCCGTCCGAATACCCTAAGTCTGGACTTGTTGGACGACAAGTATAAACTGGCCGAAAAGAAGTCACTGGCTAATTTTGGATTTCTTCTTGGGGTGAACAGCGATAATATTGATGAAGTCATTCAACTCGATACAAGTAAACTGTTGGCTATTACAGACGATGGTCTATACTTTACAAAAAAGGGAAACATTTTGGCTGATAATCCAGCCATGTTGGAAAAGCTTTTTTCGCATACAGATGCTATTGTTGCCATTCATTCAGAGAAAGAGGAGATCGTAGAAAAAAATGAGATTGCTTATCGCGAAAAATACGGTGAGAACGTTCCCATAAAGTATCATCCCTTGATACGCAGTGAGCAAGCGTGCTTTGAAGCTTCAGAACGAGCAATTACACTGGCTAAAAAACATAATGCCCGCCTGCATATCCTTCATTTGACCACAGAAGCGGAAACACACCTTTTCCGCAATGATATTCCACTTTCAGAGAAGCGAATCACGACTGAGGTTTCGGTGCACCATTTGTGGTTTACGGATGCCGATTACGAATCCTTAGGAACTCGGATTAAGTGGAACCCCGCGATTAAGACCGAAAAGGATAAAAAGGGTCTATTGAAAGCCCTTCTCGATGACCGAATTGATTTTATCACTACAGATCATGCGCCACATACAGCAGAGGAGAAAGATAAACCGTATTTTGAATCCATGTCAGGCGCTCCCTTAATTCAACATTCTCTTTCCTGTATGCTGGAGTTCTATCATCGTGGGGAGATTACCCTGGAAAAAATTGTAGAGAAAATGTGTCATAACCCAGCTATAATGTACCGCATTGCCGGTCGGGGGTTTATTCGAAAAGGATATCAGGCGGATCTGGCCATCGTGGATTTAAATGCTCCCTGGACAGTTTCCAGGGAAAACATCCTATACAAGTGCGGTTGGTCGCCCTTAGAAGGAACTACCTTTCAATCTAAAGTAGCACAGACCTTTGTGAACGGACAACTAGTATACGACGAAGGTAAATTTGATGAAAAGGTGAGAGGCAAAGCCCTGGAGGTAGATAGGGATTTTATTTCCTGATATGAATTGGGTCAGGGGTTTAAACCTAAATTCGGGTAAAATAATTCTTTAATTTGAATTAAGGAACCCATTTTCCCATCCAGGGGTCATATGTTTATTTGAAGATTGGAGATAAAAGTAAACTTGATGTTTAGTTTAGGGTTAATTTTATGTCTCGATTTTCTGCCTTTATAAAAATGTCAATCTATCTCGACCTATGAGTAAAGTGAATGCGGTTTTTTCAAAGGAGACCCTGTTATTTATTCTTCTGGGTGGTTTTTTCCTAACCAATGCTATTCTTGCTGAATTTATCGGGGTGAAAATCTTCTCCCTGGAACGTCTTTTGGGTTTCCCTCCGGCCGAACTGGACCTATTCGGGCAGCAATCCATTTCCTTCAACTTAACAGCGGGCGTTCTACTTTGGCCTATTGTTTTTATCATGACAGATGTCATAAATGAATACTATGGGCGTAGAGGGGTTCGGATCCTTTCCTTTCTCGCGGTGGGCATGATATCTTATGCATTTATCATGGCCTATCTGGCTATTGAGATTCCACCTGCCGACTTTTGGCCTTCATCTCACCTGGATCGAGCTACCTCGGAGCTGACGAGAGAGCAACTCGAATTAGAGGTGGGCAATTACAACACCGCCTTTCGACTTGTATTTGGACAAGGCTTGTGGATCATAGTGGGCTCTTTAGTGGCATTTCTAATTGGTCAATTTGTCGATGTATGGGTTTTTCAAGGCATTCGATCATTTACCGGAGAGAAGAAAGTATGGGCAAGAGCTACAGGTTCCACTCTTGTCTCTCAGTTTATTGACAGCTTTGTTGTATTGATCATCGCTTTCTATTTAGGAGCCGGGTGGGATTTAAGCCTTGTTCTGGCTATTGCGGTAGTCAATTATATGTATAAGTTTATTATGGCCGTAGCTTTGACACCGCTCATTTACTTAGCTCATGATTTGATCGATCGATTTTTGGGCCGAGAACTGGCCGAGCGCATGAAAAACCAAGCATCAGATCGAAAAGATATTTTTGATCGGTATGTTAATTAATGTCCTTTTCTAACAATATAGTTTCATTCCCACCCAATTCGATGCAGACCAAGTCTTGATCTATCTTCTTTTCTCTTTAGTCTCATGGCTGAGGCTGTGCTCCTTTATCTGAGCAAAACCTACCGCGTCTTTTCAATACTTATTTAGTTAATGAGACTAGATTCTATTTCTGAAGCCATGGATAGGGTTCGATGAATAGGACATCGTCCTGCTATTTCGAGGCAACGCTTACGCTGTTTATCGCTAAGTTCAGGTCCCTTCAATTCTACTTTCTTAATGAAAGTAGAATGAGGGATAGACTTATCTGTTTCCTTTTTATGGACATACACTCGGATTCGCTCCAAAGGCCATTCTTTTCTTCGCACATACATCATTACTGTCATCGCAGAACAGGTGGCCAATGCACTCATCAATAACTGTCCGGGTGCAGGCCCCTGGTTACTACCTCCCACATCTTTAGGTTCATCAGCCACCCATCGATGGGTACCCGTTTGCACGTCTGTGGTAAACTTATCTTCAAAATGCAATTCAGCTACAGCGTCTTTTTTGGTTTCCCGACTATCTACTTGTTTATCATCCCCTCCGACATACCGAACAGCCCATTCGGCAATGACACGGCCCACATAAGTAGCATCTCTATCTTTCGTCATAAGATGATCACTTCCATCCAACGAAATAAAGGACTTTGGATGTCGGGCGTGGGTGTAAATTTCAGCTGCGTTCTCGATACTAACCAATTCGTCCTGAGGAGAATGTAAGATTAATAAAGGAAGATTTAGTTTGTGAAGACGAGGGTTTACTTTGTCTGACTGCAGATCTTCCAAAAATTGTTTCTTAATGGTAAATTTTCGCCCAGCAAGTGTTACCGTCGCTTTTCCCTGCTTTTGAATTTCATCTCTCCAGTCGTTAAATAGGTGGTTGACGTGTTCTGGATCGTAAGGGGCAGCAATCGTTACGACCCCAGATAGTTCTTTTATATAATGAGCTGCTTGAAGGGCAGCAGCTCCTCCCAGTGAGTGACCTATGATAAGATTTGGTGAAGAGTAGTGTTTTTCCATGTATTTTGCTGCGGAAATCAAGTCTTCAACGTTGCTTGAAAAGTTTGTGTCAGAAAACTCACCACCACTACTTCCCAATCCCGTAAAATCAAACTTGAACACACCATATCCTTTATCTGTGAGTCCCTTACTCAGTTTTTTCACTGCATTTAGGTTTTTGCTACAGGTAAAGCAGTGAGCAAATAGTGCAAAATGGTGAGCTTTTGCCCCCGTTGGTAGGTCTAATTCTGCGGACAGTTCGATTCCATCTGCATTTTCAAAACGGATTTTTCTCGTTTTCATTAATTACTTTTTTCTAAGATACAATGAATTGTTATAACGATGAAGAGCCCGATAGCTTACAATTTTTAAATATGTTAATTGAAGGATATAAGTTAAACGCAAAAATAAAGTGTACTCAGTAAAAATCTCCTTCTAAAGAAAAGAAGCCAATGAATAGGGGTGTTTTAGATACCACTATATTCCATTTCTTATTACTTTAGTATATTACAAAAAAAGAATTTTATGATCATTGCAGGAAACTGGAAAATGAATTTAAACAGGGAACAAGCTGTTCAGCTGGTTAAAGCATTGGGAAAGGAAGATATTGATTCGTCAATTGATGTTAGAATGGCTGTACCGGCTCTTTATTTGCCTATTCTCAATGAGTTGCTTGAAGATCGTCCCAATATGAGCATTGGAGCCCAAAATTTTCATGAGGAGCCATCCGGTGCATTTACCGGCGAGATAAGTGCAAATATGGTTGTTTCATGCGGGATTGAGTGGGCCATTGTAGGGCATTCAGAGCGGAGACAATTATTTGGCGAGACAGATGAGGTGGCTCGAGCAAAATGTAAGCAAGGGTTAGAAGAAGGCTTGGGAATAATCCTTTGCGTAGGTGAGCCCGAATCTGTGAGAGAGTTGGGCCAGCATGAAAAATATGTCAAGTCCCAGATGATGAATAGTTTGCCTGTAGATCTGGAAGACTCTGATTGGAGTCAAATTGTTATTGCCTATGAACCGGTTTGGGCAATTGGAACCGGCCTCACCGCTAGCCCCGACCAAGCCCAAAGCATGCATAGTTTTATCCGATCTGTATTAAAGGTTAAGTTTGGTGAGTCGGGATCTAAAGTCCCTATTCTTTATGGAGGTAGCATGAAACCGACAAATGCGAGAGAGCTTCTTTCTCAAAAGGATATTGATGGAGGATTGATTGGGGGAGCTTCCTTGCAGTCTCATTCCTTTCTTGAAATTATACGACATGCAGAAAAACTAAAAAAATAGGCGCTAATCTTTTATTTATATATTAAATATATTTATATTTGAAGCATGGGAAGCGCAATTACCGATCGATTTATATCTTGTTTACAGGATTTGAAGGACAGAAATGTTGTTCGATCTTTTCGTCAAATTGCCCGGGATCTTGACTTTTTGCCTCAGAACTTAAGTGATATGAAGACCGGCAAGCGGGATGTCACAATCAAGTTATTAGAACGTGCTATCGAATATTATGATTTAAACTCAGAGTACATTTTTCGAGGAGATGGGCCAAAAATCCTTAAGCCTGAAAACCGTCTTTCGCAATTAAAGGTATTGAATATTGTAACGGATAGTGAAGGAAACGAGCGTATCGTTCACGTCGGAAAGCCTGCTCAGGCTGGATATGCTACTCAAAGTAAAGACCCTGAATTTATCGAACAGCTACCTTCTTACAGTCTTCCAGATTACCGATTTAGAACAGGCACATATCGCTCTTTTGATGTGATGGGAGATAGCATGACACCTACGATTGAAGAGGGTAGCAGGCTCATTTGTAATTTTGTAGAACCCAGCATGTGGAATACCTCGATAAAGAATGGAGAAGTTTACGTAGTTGTAACTCAAAATGACATTTTTGTTAAGCGAATAGATAATTCTCGCAGACGTAAGCTATCCCTATTTTCTGATAATCCTGACTATGATTCTTTTCTACTTGATATCAATGAAGTCAAGGAGCTTTGGAATGTAAAACTTGTCATTATAGACTTTGATCATCACGAGAGCCCTCACCACGCTGATAAAGAAGAAAATAGCGTAAAATATCTTCAAAATATTATCGAAACCCAAGGAAAGCAAATTGAACAGCTTTTGAAACAACTCGGACAATAATCTGAGACGTTCGTTTAGTACTTTATTTAGATTCGGAAACTACTTTGATATTCTTTCGTGTTAAGTACAGGGACATAAGAGCTGCTACCTTTTCATCATCTAGTGTAAACTCTTTCATTGCTTCAGGGGTGAAGTATTGATCTACAAATTGTGTGTCGTATTGTCCAGAAATAAACTCGGGATGCTGCATAACAAAAAGGCCAAAAGGTAAGGTTGTCTCAACCCCCTCAATCTGATAATCCTCTATAGCTAACTCCATGCGGGCAATCGCCTTATTGCGGGTTTTTTCATGAACAATGAGTTTGGATATCATAGGGTCGTAATGAATCGGCACCTCGAGCCCTTCAGCCATACCATCATCAACCCGAACTCCTTTTAAATTACTGGGAGAGTATTTCACAAGCCGCCCAATACTAGGCAAAAAATTATTGTAAGGATCTTCGGCGTAAACGCGAAGTTCAATTGAGTGGCCATTTATTGAAATATCCTCTTGCTTCCAGCGCAGGTTTTCACCCCTGGCGACTCGGATCTGTTCTTCAACTAAATCCAAGCCTGTGATTAATTCCGTGACAGGATGTTCTACCTGTAGACGAGTGTTCATTTCTAAAAAATAAAAATTATTTTCGGCATCCGTCAAAAATTCGACCGTGCCTGCGCCAACATAATTGCAGGCTTTGGCAACTCTGATTGCCGCTTCTCCCATTTTATTTCTTGTTTTGTGGTCAATTTTAGCCGATGGGGCCTCTTCAATAACTTTTTGGTGTCTTCTTTGAATGGAACATTCTCTTTCATTTAAATGAATGGTATTTCCATGTTGATCTGACAGGATTTGGATTTCTATATGTCTGGGGGAATCAATAAACTTTTCAATAAAAACAGACCCATCACCAAATGAGTTTTTTGCCTCACTAATAGCGCGATCCATTTGCGAGTGGAGCTCTTTTGCCGTTCGAACAATCCGCATACCCTTTCCTCCGCCTCCAGCGGCGGCCTTGATTAAAATAGGGAATCCTATGCCCTGAGCGATTTCTACGGCGCGCTTCGCTTCAGAAATGGCTTCATCTGTTCCGGGCACCATGGGGATGTCATATTCCTTAACGGCGGCCTTAGCAGCCAACTTATTACCCATGACTTCAATAGCATGAGGCTTGGGTCCAATAAAGGTAATTCCGGCATTTTCTACTTTTTGGGCAAAGGTGGAATTTTCACTTAAAAAACCATACCCCGGATGAATCCCATCACAATTTAGTCGTGTAGCGTGATGTATTAATCGATCCATGTCTAAGTACGACTCAGCAGATGGTGGGGGCCCTATGCATACAGCTTCATCAGCTATTTTAACAAAGGGAGCCCTGCGGTCAGCTTCACTGTAAACTGCAACGGATTTGATACCCATCTCACGAATACTTTTAAGTATACGAACAGCAATTTCCCCTCTGTTTACAACCATTATTTTTTCCATGCCTCAGATTTTAGGTGAAAATACGAATCGTAAATAAATAAAAAAAGGCATAATGATTTACAATCATTATGCCTATAAATAAAAAACCTTCCTCACTGCTGACTAAGGGAGGTTTCTGGAACTTTATATGATCACTAATTCTTACTGAATGCAGTAAACATCCAGTGACGTTGTTCAGTGCGTTTGGCATATTCTGTCATCATATCCTCTGTAGCACTATCATCTAATTTTTGTGCAACTGTAATTACATCTACTAAAAATGATAGTAGAATTTCATAATCTCTTAAAATCTCTTCTACCATTTCTTTCGAACTCACTTCTTCTGTCACTTCTTCGATTTCTGCAACATCGAGATAACCTTGCATAGTGCTAATTGGGTTAGCACCGAACACGCGTATACGTTCAGCGATCTCATCAATCTGGGCCTTTACGGCGTCATATTCGATTTCAAATTGCTCGTGAAGTTCAAAAAAATCAGGCCCTTCTATATTCCAGTGAAAATTTCTTAACTTTTGGTAGTGTACCTGGTAATTTGCCAATAGTTTATTTAAGTGATCGACTAACTCTTGTGTTTCTTCATTTGAAAATCCAAGTTTCTTGTACGTCTTCATATATTTGTTGAATATTTTGTGATAAAATGGGATTACCCCTTCGTTTTATTGTATTTATATAACCAATTATGCATCTAAATGTTTGATTGTAATGGGGTTTTTTTCAGGATCTAAGGCAGGTTCTGATTGATTGAAGAAGATAAATATTGCTGTTTCAGCTAACTATGAAAGACCTATCACATTCTTCCTTAAATAAGATCAATTCGGTTATCCGTTTTAGATGCCTTTCTGCTTGGTTTTGCTTTTTTTTATTTTCTCAGGTATTCTGTCTAGCTCAGACCTCCTCAAGCGTTAGCCTTGAGGATTCTTTTAGCAGACATCATGTTGGTTTGCAATTAACATCGCTTCTCAACCCTGTTGTTCCTGCTGCTCAGATTCAATATCTCCTGCGAACAAATGAAAGAACGGGTTGGAAAGTTGAGGCCGGATATCTGTTTTCTCCATTCCTTGTTAAGGATGAATCACGCAGGGGGATTCGGGCGGAATTGAGCTATATTAAATTTACCGAAAAATATAGGATGTGGGGTATAACAGTGGGAGGGCGTTATGCGCTGCATACTGGAAATAATGTAGAACTCGAAAGATTCACGAATACTTTGGTAAATATTGTATCCAGGGATGGAATTGAAATGAAAAGCCGACTCGGAGGAGTTTGGTATATGATGGGTGGACAATTTATTCATGGGGGAGCATGGTATAGTCAAATTGAGTTTCTGCTCGGTTTAGTTGTTTTTGAGCGTAGAGGTTTGAATATCCCGCCCGGTGAGAGACTTTTTCAAGGTGATGCCTTTCAGGATTTTGTGCAACCGAATGAATTTCGTCCCCGTGTGCTTCCGAGTATAAGAATATATTATAGTTGGGGAAGGCGCAGTTCCGAATTACCTGCACTGCCTTGATTCTTTGTTTTCCTCACCCCTAATTTTCGTTCTTTATATACATCGGATTCATAATTCTTTTAGATCATTCAAAAACGAACGATCAGACGCTAAAAATCACATATCTCGTTTTAGTATTATATATATTATGAAAGCAATGAATACTAAGGTATAAATGCATGTGGTTATAAATGCTTCAGTAGGGGAGAGAAACAAGTTGAAACTCAGGTTCATGCTAGCATTTGCTGCTTCTCCACCAAATGGGAATGGCGTAAGATCTTCCAAAGCATTCATCGGGTAAAATATCATGCTTCTATGATCCTTAAAAACATTTAGATGTACGAGGTATCGAATAATAACTTCTATGAAGAAAACATATAAAAAATACAGCATAGTTGCTACTCCGATCGATCTTATTAATAGGCCTATTAAAAATCCAAAAACAAGGTATGCCAGGCACATCAGAAAATAGCGGGCAATAATAAACTCTTCACCAAAAAGAGGGCTACCTTCATATGGTTCTGATCCAAAAATTCCTAAAAATAAGACAGTAAGTATATAGAAGGCGGTCGCTAAAACAGCAATCGATAGTATGAACATCAACTTAGCTTTAATAACCTGGGACCGGCTCAGCCCATTTATAATGCTTTGTCGTAAGGTTTTATTCGTTGTATCCACCGAAATGATATAAACCCCCAAAAAGCCAAAAAGGAAATAAGCCAACCAATTCCCGGTATAGGCTACCAAGCCCCAAATTTCAGGAAAGTCGAAAAAAGAAGCAGGTGAGGGTAGGGGGGGCGGAAGCGTATCGAAAGACAAGATAATAGAGGGGAGGGATGGAAGCAGAATAAAATATAAAATGGCTGTAACACGGAAGGTTGTGTTTTTGCGATATTTAAACCATTCAAGCTGTATGAGTTGAAATATTGACATATTGTATTATTTTGTAATGGATAAAAACTCTTCTTCCAAACTACGCTTTCTTATCTTGAGGTGACTCAGAGTAAGACCTTTCTCAAAAGCATCTCTATTTACCCCCTCTGGATCACAATCAGATTCTATGGCTACCAGAAATATAGCCCCATCCTTATTCATGAGTTCCATGTCTTCTCGATCATCAATCCATGACAATAATTTTGTCTCCATATCAGAATTTGCTCCAACCTCCAGAATAACACTGTCTCCTAAGATCGTTCCAACCGGGCCTTCGGCAATGAGGTTTCCATTTTTTAGTATAGCAACATGAGAGCAAATTTTTTCTACTTCATCTAAAATGTGACTTGCCATAAATATCGTTTTACCCTCATCAGCTATTTTTAAAATGATTTCCCGGATTTCAGCTATACCCTGAGGGTCCAGGCCATTTGTAGGCTCATCAAAAATGAGAACATCTGGCTCGCCAATAAGTGCCGCTGCAATGGCCAGTCGTTGTTTCATGCCCAGCGAGTAAGACTTAAAATTAGATTTTCTTCGCTCATATAGGTTCACCCATTTCAATAAACTTTCTAAATCGTCCTGGGGGGATCTTTTTATATGTTGTACAATGCGCAAATTATCTATAGCATTCAGGTAAGGGTAAAAGTTGGGTGTTTCTAAAATGGCCCCCACTTTTAGTCTCGGAAAGGGCTCATACTTTTCTTCAAACCAGGAAAATTGTCCCTCGTCTGCCTTCAAAACACCCAGAATAATTCCCAGTGTAGTTGTCTTTCCTGACCCATTAGGCCCAAGCAAACCGTATACATTCCCTCTTTCTAAAGTTAAGTTTAGGCTTTCTAACGCTTTGTGCTTTCCGTAGGACTTACTAACATTCTCTATTTCCAATACTTTCATAAGATGATATTAATTGCCGAAAGGGTTCCACTTTTTAAATTTCTTTTTCACTTCTTTTGTCTTCTTTTCTGCTTCTCTTTTTAAAGAGTCTACACGACTGGTTGTTTTCCCGGAATCTGCTAAAGACTTTATCTCTCGAGTGATATCTTTTTTAACGTCCTTCTTCGTTTCTTCAGCGCGGCGTTCCAATTCCTTTTTCTCATTTTCGAATTGCTCTGTTAACTCCTCTTTCTTGCGCTCCTTTTTATCTTTCACTATCCCTCGGAGTTGATCCTCCATATTATCTAAGGGTCGAATTTTAACGGAGGGATTTGTGGTGGTACCTGTCAATTCAATATCAATATTGATTTTTGCATCTTCAGGAATTTTAGAACCCCCAAACTTTTGAACGGTTTGATCTACAGAATTCCACAAGTCTCTTCCTATTTTGCTATTTCTTAATTGACCAACAGAAATAGGTCCACTAAACAAGTAATTAATTCCTCCTTCAATTTGATGGCTTCCTTCGATGGCCCAAGTTTCATTGCCAATTTCCATTGTGGTAGGATCTAGAAAGACCATTCCATTTTCAATGCTGAACCAGTTTTTGGTACGATTAAAATGGAAATTCTCAACAGTTCCTTCTCCGACTATGCTGTTTAACCTCTCTAGCCATTTAAAGTCTTTTATTCTGGCATTTAACGTCTCAATCACTCCCTGCGCTGATATACTGGATAAGACCGGCGCCAAATCTACATCCAGGTCTCCGTCAATGGAGGTTTGAGTATTGAATTCCCCAAACATATGCTTGAAAACGGGTGCAATTTTCTGTATCATGGACACAGATTGAAAGGCGGATTTAAACTCAGATTCTTTAGTTGCCATATCAAAATGATAATGCAATTGATTTGTACCTTTATGCTTTACTTCCCCCTCTATACTCATTTCTCCCCCTAATGTACTCAGACGAGTAGGTTGAATAGCTAACACTTGTTTTGAAAGACTTAGTGATCCATTGACTCGATCGAAATTAATTTTATCATACTTGACTTTATTCAACTTGTAGCTAAGGTTCATATCTATTTCTTCGGGGAACCGAAACGGTTCAACGGCTTCTTTTTCAGCTACATTTTGTGCATTTTCTTCAGAGCTCATATACGCCCAAAGGTCAAACTCATCTCCTGAACAGGCAAAGTCCATTCTTAAATTTGAAACTCCGTTCAGATACCCCGATATATTACCCACTTCTCCATTACACTGAAGAAAGGTGGACTCATAAATTCCCTCCATTTTTTCAACCCATAGATGTCCGTCTTTTAATTTCCCATTGAACTGAATCTGGGTGAGGTCATACTCATCGTACCGCAATTCATCCGTTTTAAACTCATAATCTAGATGATATGGGGAAAGATCTATATTGGAGGTGGACACCGCTACAGAGGTGTCGACCTGAGCTTCGTTGACAAGCCATGGGTTTAAGTCAATCATCTTACCTCTGGCCATTAGAGTCCCGTTTAATATTTTGGCCTTTCCTAAAAGATAAGGGAGAATAGGTCCCTTAAAATCAACAAAGGATAAGAAGCTTCGACCATATTGAACGTTTTCTAGTCCAACGCTTACGTTTTGCTGTTCAATATTGGCTGATAGCTTGCTTACTTTATACTCTACAAGGCTTTCATCAGGATAAACAATATTGTCACCCTTTAAATTAGCCAACACACTGATCTCATCCCAGGATTCATTTTCGATCTGAGCCATATTAAATTGGTATTTGCTCGAGAATTCGAAGGCTCCTTCTAAGGCCATCTCATCAATAAAAGGAAAGCTGGCATATAAGTCAGAGGCAGAAAACTGAATATTGGTTTTCCCCTTATTTGTTTTATGATCTGAAAAAGGATATACATCCATATTGTGATCGAAGCGGCCATTGTTTCCAAAGCTACCTTGGACTTGGTTCATTATCAGATGCAGTGAACTGAGATCTCCTTGATCTTTTGTGATGTCGACGTTGATCATTAAGTTTTCAAGAGGCTGAGGTGTAGACTTATACTTCAAATAACCATCAGATACGCGTAACTGAGCATTGACAGTGGGGTAATTTTCAGTCTCGGCATCAAATGCGCCCACCACTTTAGCCTCAAATTCAGCATTTCCTTGTGTCGTTAATTCTTCCTTGTACGAATCAAATGCCGTGGGAAAAAGAGAGACGATTGACTCAATATCATTGCTCGGCATTTTAACTGACCAATCCATTATAGGGACTTGGTTTAGATTTGATACTTTACCGGATCCTTCTAACTGGAGACCATTAATGGTATATAAATGATCTTCAAGTTCAAGCATTCCTTTCTCGGGGTCAAAAAACAGCTGACCTTTTGCTGAAAAAGAAAGATTGGGGATGAGTGCGACACTATTTTGATAAAAAGACAAATCGGAATGCTGGTTATCCATGTCAATGGTCCATTGGTTATTCAAATAAGCAATAAACCAGCTAGCGTTCCAGTTTTGGATTTTTAAAGATTGATTTTGGGCCTGATTGGTATATTCGATTCTAGCCTCACTCCAATGTAGCTTTTCTAGTAAGAACTGAACTTGGCTCTTAGATTGATCCTGGCTATCGGAATCATCATTATTGTTTAGCAAAACATTATAATTACAACTCCCTAATGAATCACAATTAAGATTAAGGGTCGGTCGATCCAAGTAAATTTCAGCGATCTGGTATGGAGCGCTCCACACCTGCCAGAATGATACTGCAATACCTAATTTACCTATCGATAAAATCGGCACCGAATCGAGCGCAACAGAATTCGGCCTTACGGAAACATTCTGGACTTCAAAACTAACATCTGGCCAGCTTCTTAGAAGTTGGAGATTACTTTTTTCGTATAACAATTGGACTTGATAGCTGTCCTCAACAGATTTGACTACAGCTTGAATAATATTATCCTTTTGCCAGTATAGTATGCCGGCTAATAGCAGAATAAGTGTTGTAAGAGAAATAAGAAATATTTTAAGGAATCGCCACATTATGGTTGATTTGTTGTCTAATATAAATATAAGATGATTGTAATACCCATTTTATTTCACTCTTTTAGATTATCTTACTAAAATCATCGACATTTGTGGGTATACTCCGTAAGTATTGCAGGTCAATTTAAAATTAAGGTATTGTACTCTCTAGAAATAAAACAGCTATCCTATAAATCCCATCAGGATTCATTACTAAGGGATACCCGAATGATCTTCGAGCAAGGTAAGATTTATGGATTAAGAGGGGCAAGTGGAATTGGGAAATCCAGCCTATTAATGAGCTTGGCTGGGTTGCAAGCTACTGAATGTATTGCCAATTTCAACTGGTTGAACAACGAATTGCCTCGCATAAGCTTCATGTCACAGCAACCCGAATATACACTGAGCCCTATACATAGAGTAGGAGTTTCGCTCGAGGATGTATTCAAGGCCCATGCAGACTACAGTTTAGATGTGGAATCGGTATTAGAATATTGCTCTCTATCGGGAAATGAAGAACTATTGAATAGGTATCCTCACCAATGCTCGGGTGGGGAACTACAACGGGTAATTTTGGCCATGAGCATATTTCAAATGCCAGATTTACTTCTTTTGGACGAGCCCACAGCCGGTATTGACCAATTGACGGCTAGATCTATTTTAAGGGATATTCAAGCTTGGGTCCGAGAAAATGATCGGATTTGTTTTATAGCTAGCCATGATGAAAACTTGCTTTCGAAAAATGTAGATTTACTGTTTGAAATTAATAAGCAGAAGTTAGTGCCTGTCAGGCCGAGTTTGTATCAAGTTCAGAATGTTATTGGCCAAGAACAAAATCAACTTCTTACAGATGCAACGACTCGATTGGAAAACAGTCCCATATATCAAGTTACTGATGGGGTTTTTACATTTGGAAAGGGGAATGAAATGCTTTCATTTGAAGTGGACCTTGAAATTTACCGTAATGAAATAGTTGGCCTTACCGGAATGTCTGGTGCGGGCAAAAGCACAATAGGCAAGCTCATTGCAGGACATCTTCAATGGAAGTCGGGAAGTGAATCTATTTGCTTTAGACAAGTTCAGTATCTATCACAGGACCCCGTTCAAAACTTTCATCCTTATAAAATCATGAAATTTCAATTACATCCTATTTATAAACGGTGGGAGCATTTGTGGTCCACTTCATTTAAAGAAGTTCTCCAAATACTACAAATTGAAGAAGAATGGATGGATCGGACTATTTTGGGTTTATCAGGAGGCCAACGGCAGCGTATGCTCATTGCCCGGGCACTATTATGCAAACCCGACCTCCTAATTATCGACGAATCATTCAGCGGACTTGATGGTATTTCAAAATATAAACTATGGAAGTGGATAGAGTATTTAAGGATGAAGTGGTCCTTTAGTATCTTAGTCATTACACATGATTTGAACATGATTGACAATGTCTGCGATCATATATTTATACTTCACGATGGAAAAATCGTAGATAAGTTAGATAATTTTGGCGATTGGGAAAAAAAAGCCACCCATACTGTAACAAAACGACTTATTAATGCGTATATTTAGTAGTAGAATGAATATGAAATCAAAATTTAACAAAAGAGGGTTTTTAGGAATAGCCGTTTTAGGAGCGATATCACTTGTGTTTTTATTTTCGCTAGGTTATTCAGATGCCTTGTCTTCGGCTGCATCTCAATCTAATAAGGATAGTTTTTTACTTCCGGATATTCAATTTATAAAATATTCAATAGATCGTCTGGGAGAAATATTCCGACTCTTTTAGGTTCCAACTCTGTCATTTTTGATCTCATAGCCATTTAACCATTCAGTAGTCTCCATTTTTTTCTTTCCCTCCATTTTTAGTGATTGAATCTCAATTTCGCCATCTTGCGTGGAGATAAATAATTTATTACCATCTACACGAATACTGCCCGCTTTGTTTTTTGCTGAAGTTGGTAAAGGACGACATGAAAACACTTTTACTACTTTTCCATCAATTTTTGTCCAGGCAGCCGGAAAAGGATCCATTCCACGGATGAAATTGTAAACAGCCGATGTCGCTTGATCAAAAACAATTTGAGCATCCTCAAAATAAATCTTGGGAGCCGGTTTAGTTTCAATATCCAGATTTTGGGGTTTAAGTTCAATCTCATTTTTATATATTTTCTCCGTCGTGGATACGAGTAGTTTTGCCCCAAGTGTACTCATTTTTTCAGCCAATGACCCCATCGTATCAGCTGGATCTATAGTAATTTTAATCTGTTCAATTAAATCTCCGGTATCAATGGCATGTTTTAACTTGAATGTAGTTAAGCCAGTTTCTGATTCTCCATTAATGATAGCCCAGTGGATCGGAGCAGCTCCTCTATAATTAGGAAGCAAGGATGCATGTAAGTTGATGGTTCCCTTGGGGGGCATATCCCAAACTGCAACGGGAAGCATCCGAAAGGCAACAACTAATTGTAAATCCGCGCGGTAGGAGGCCAACTCCTCCAAAAATTGGGGCGATTTTAGATTCCTGGGTTGTAAAACGGGTATATCATTTTTATCTGCATATCTTTTAACAGCACTTTGCAATAATTTTTTCTTCCCTCTACCACCAAACTTGTCGGTGGCGGTAACTACGGCAACGACATTAAAATCTGACTCATGTAAAGCTTGTAGGCAGGGCACTGCAAACTCTGGTGTACCCATAAATATGATTCTAAATCCTTTTTTACCATCCATCTTGTTGTATCTTTAGTTGCAAAATAACAGAAAAATCATGAATGCTATTGAATACATCAAAGGATTAGAAGATAAAATTGACCCAGCAGTAACAGAGGGTTTAGAAACGCGATTTCACTTCATTTTGTCAGGTGATGGTGGTGGAGATTTAACGGTGGAAGTTAATGATGGCACAGTAGATGTGAAAGACGGTTTAGAGGGTGAGCCAAAATGTGTTGTAAAAACAAAGGCATCTACTTTTGAAAAACTACTTAAAAAAGAGATTAACCCAATGATGGCCGTAATGACGGGTAAAGTGAAGATTTCAAATCAGTCTGAGCTATTAAAGTATGCTAAGGTTTTCGGACTCATGTAAGCGAATTCTACTTTGAACGGCCTTAAGTTTTTTCTTCAAATATTTGGATTAATTCTAGAAGGGTTTGAACTGATTTTTCCATATCCTGTAAGGATATCCATTCCTGTTTTCCGTGTATAGCGTGTTGTCCAGTAAATAAATTGGGGCAGGGGAGTCCCATGTAAGAAAGTCGAGACCCATCGGTACCTCCTCGAACACGCTCTTTACGTGCTTCAATCCCTGCTCTCTTCATTGCTTCTAGTGCATGTTCAACCGCTTCCGGATAGTCCTGGATTACGTATTTCATGTTTCGGTACTGTTCTTCGCGGTCAATTTCAATACCCAGTCCTGGAAATTCTTCATGAATTTGTTGAGCAATGCGCTGAAACATTGCGAACTTATCATCCAGGCCTTCAGTATAAAAGTCACGGATGATATACTGAATCGTAGCTTTTTCTACAGTTCCTTCCATGCTTACCGGGTGGACAAACCCTTCTTTTCCTTTGGTTGTTTCAGGTGATAATTGATCTTTAGGCCAGGCATTCACAAATGCAGAGGCTGCCTTCAATGCACTCACTAATTTACCATATGCATAGCCCGGATGCTCTACAACACCTTTTAAATGCACAGTAACTGAATCGGCAGAAAATGTTTCATCTTCAATAACCCCAAGATCAGAACCATCTAATGTATAACCGATATCGGCAGAGAGTTTTTCCATATCCACTCGATTCACTCCACGTCCGATCTCTTCATCGCAGGTAAACAAGATCCGAATATTTCCGTGAGGAACTTCGGGATGAGCCTGCAGATATTCCGCTAGAGCCATAATAACAGCAATGCCTGACTTGTCATCGGCGCCAAGCAGTGTCGTTCCTGAAGCGGTAATAATATCCTCACCTTTTTTCTCCTTTAAAGCTGGATGTAAATTGGGAGTCAATTGTTGACTTGGGTCATCAGGCAGAGTTATGTTTCCACCATTATAATTTTTGTGTACTATGGGCTTTACATCCTTTCCAGAACTATCAGGACTGGTATCCATGTGGCTGCAAAAGCATAAGGTGGGCACATTCTTAGTTGAGTTTGAAGGAATGGTTGCATATACAACTCCGTGTTCATCTATTTCTGCATCTTTAACGCCCAATTGTTGTAGTTCATCGACTAAATGCTGTCCCAGTTTCTTTTGCCGATCTGTACTTGGATATTTATCAGCTGGGGCTGTTGGATCAGAAGTAGTATGATATTTCACGTAGGTAAAGAAGCGATCTTTGATATTAAACTGTGGCATAAGAAAATCGTTTTGAATCTGAGTAAAAGTATAAAAAAAAGGGCGATTTATTATACCGTGAGTGCTGCGAAGTAGTCTCGTCTCGGTCACGAGACGAGAGATCCGCCGCGTGGGTCGCGCGATGGCCGGGAGCCGAGTGAAGCCCCGGAATCCCATATTTATGTGGGATGAAGGGGGGAATCTGAACGAGCTGCGTAGCATAACGACCCGAGGCTATAGGCTTTAGGTATAGCCGAGGGACACGGCCAAAAAAAAGGTCACTACATAAATGCAGTGACCTCATCAATTATAACTGTTAAAAAAGATTTACTTTTTCACCTTTAAAGTAATAGCCAAATCAAATTCGTCGTAGATGGTCTTATCACCTAAATTATCGAAAAATGATCCCGATCCGTATCGAACATTATATTTAGAACGATCAATTTTAAGATCTGCATTCGCTACTAACATTTCTCCTTCCTCTGTCATTTGTGCATTAAACGCAATCGGATTTGTATTATCTTTTATAGTCAGATCTCCCTTAATTCTATACTTACCACTTTCACCCATTGGAAAGGCTTCACTGATAACAAATTTTGCTTTGGGATGATCTTCAACACCGAAAAAATCGGGTGATTTCAAATGGCCTTCGAGTTTGCCTTTACTTTCTCCTGATAAATCAGTTACTGTGATGGATGTCATATCGACTTCAAAGTTTCCTCCTGCAATTTTATTATCTTTTATTCGCAACTCACCTGAAGATAAATTAACCACTCCGTCGTGCTGTCCTGTTACTTTATAGGCCTGCCATTTAATTTGACTGTCAGACAAAGAGACCTTATAAACACCATCTTCCAGATTAGAAGGAGCAGGTGTTTCTACCGACGGACTTAAACTAAGGGTGAATAACCCTACTAAAAAAGAGATCAATGTTAACATGTTTTTATTTTTTGAGTGAAACAATACTATTTAAATGTATATACAACTAAATTGTTCACGGCGACCGAAAATTATTCGCGAGAGCACTCTGGGCCTCGCAATTTATCGAGAAGTAGGTTGAGTTGAATTTCTTCTTTTTCGGTTAGATTATTTATTTTTTCTTGAACTAAGCTTTCCGTTTCAATAGAGGCCATATTAGCAATTTCCAGACCCTCTTTGGTAATAAATATATCTACTTTTCTTCGGTCAATTTCATTGGAATTTCTGGCTACATATCCTTTTGACTCTAGTTTATCTACTAAGCGAGAGGTATTTGAATTTCTGTCAATCATCCTTTGTGACAGCATTTTAAGTGAGGCCGGTTTCCCTTTACGGCCTCGAAGAATGCGTAAGATGTTAAATTGTTGCCAGGAGATATCAAATTCTTTAAAGATCTGATTCTGTTGACTGTAGAACCAGGAAGCTGTAAATAAGATATTGACTAAAGCCTTTAATCGTTCGCTACTAAATTCTTTTTGCTTTATTTCTTCCTCTATTTTCATTTAAGATAATTCCTTCTCTTCTAATAAATTTTAGATGAAGATTGTTTACTTAAATCCAAATAATAGGGGAGTCGCATTTGAACCCCAGTGAGACTTTCATACTCTTTTTTGATCTGATAGTGCGGAAAGGATTCCGATAGAAAAGACTCAATCTCTTTTTTAATGGCAGGAGACGTTCCGTTCCCCTCCCCAAAATTTTCAAGTAACATTTCTATAGGGTTTTTTGTCTTTGGATATTCCCTGATTTTATATTCTTCGAGACCGGCCAGTTCTACGCCTTTATCCAATGCGTTTTGCATATTTCCAATCTCGTCGACCAAATTTATTTCCAGTGCTTTTTTCCCGGGCCAAACTCTTCCTTGTGCGACTTCATGTACTTGTTCCACAGACATACCTCTTGAGTTGGCTACATGGTGCAAAAATTGCTGGTAGATGGAGTCAACAAAGGACTGATAGAAATCTTTTTCTGATTCACTAAGTTCCTCTGCTACATTAAATGCACTCGCGTATGGGCCGGTGGTTACGGTATCAAAGGCAAGGCCGATTTTATCCTGCATGAGCTCTTGAGCCTGGGGAATAACTGCAAATACTCCAATGGAGCCGGTAATTGTATTAGGTGCGGCATAGATTACGTTGGCCGGTGCAGCTATATAATATCCCCCTGATGCGGCAACATCTCCCATAGTAGCCACGACGGGAATATCCTTGTCGCGAATCAATTGGATTTCGCGCGCTATTTTGTCAGATGCAAGGGCACTTCCCCCTCCCGAATTTATTCGTAAAATTACGGCACCTATATTTTTCTTGTTTCTTATTTCGCGTAAAAGTTTTACATACTTTTCACTACTAATTGTACCGGGATCATTTCCCTCTACTACAATTCCGCCTTCCATGTAAACAATAGCGACTTCTTTATCACCACTGATATTGGCTATTTCTTTCTTGTTTTTGGTGTAATAGTTAGACATGGAAATAATATTAACCGGATCATCAGCCTTACCATGGATTTCTGTTCGAATCGCATTTATAAATTCATCACTATACACGACTCTGTCAACAAGTCCATTGGCAACGGCATCCTCAGTAAACTGAATTTGAAATTGATCCGCCAATTTTTCCAGTGCTTCTGGGCTGGTGTTCCGACTTTCTGCTATATCTTCTAAGAAAATATTATAAAGCGCACGAAGGTATTCACGTGTTTGCTCCCTGTTTTCCTCACTAATATCAGTTCTTCGAAGTGGCTCCGTTGCACTTTTGAAATCACCTGCATAGAATACTTTAGCTTCGATTCCAATTTTATCCAACATACCCTTTAGAAAAGGCACAGTAACGCCAAAACCTCTAAAATCAATACTTCCCGTGGGGTGAATATATATGCTGTCGGCGATCGATGCTAAGTAGTAAGTTCCTTGTGAATAGTAGTCGGCGTTGGCAAAAACGAATTTCTCGCTTGTTTTAAATTCTTCGATGGCAGCCCTCAAATCGTACGCGGAGGCACTGGCGAGTGTCGTTCCCGACAAATTAATATAAAGCCCTTTAATTTGATCATCATCCTTCGCATAACCAATGAGACGGATCATGTCCTGTAAACCGACTACGTTTTGATCGTCGAGAGAAAAAGAGAAAGGGGAAATATCTGTGTTGTTCGTTTTCTCAGGAACAATATCATCCAATTTGAGCTCAAGTACTCCCTCCTCTGGAAGGTCCACTGAGGGGTCCGAAGAGGATACAAAGGAAACGAAGCCTGCAATGCTAATAAAGCCAATGATACTCAATAATATCAAGGCGATGACCATGCCGAGGCAAGAAGCTAAGGTATATTTGAAGAAGTCTTTCATGAGATATGTTTATTTCGGATAAAAATACAATTATTATCATAAGTAAAGAACTGTGTTATATCAGGCCTCGTTATATTCGGATAAAAGGCAACATTTAGTGGATAAGTGATAATACCTTATCCTATTTCAAGCTCGTGAACTCCTTTTGGATAGGGTTGGAAAATGGCATTTTTTATTTGCTCGTAATCTGACCTATATTTTTCGAAGTCTAAGTCAGTTATATGGAGAATAAGTATGGGGTAGGGTACGTCTTGATTGAAATAAGAAAAATAAGCGGACTCAATGCGTTTGAGATATTCCTTCTGCAGGTCAATTTCAATACGACGATTCCTCTTTTTTATTTGTTCAAAAAGTTGGTCCACGGGTCTGTGGAGGTATACTAACAAATCGGGTTTGGGGAATAAATTTTCCAAAATCCCAAAAAATCTTAAAAACAACTGATATTCTTCGTCTTTGAGGTTTTTTTGTGCAAAGAGAGCTGTTTTTTGGAAGAAGTAATCAGACAGAATAAAAGGATAGAAGAGGTCTCTATCGATAAGGAACTGTTGTAATTGTTTGTACCGTTCTGACATGAAAAACAATTCCACAGGAAAGGCATATCGTTCAGGTTCTTTATAGAATTGGGGTAAAAAAGGATTGTCAGTGAATTGTTCCAGAATGAGCTGACAGTTATAGTCTTGTTTCAACATCTTGCACAGGGTAGTTTTTCCGGTCCCAATGTTTCCTTCAATGCAGATGTATTTATGTAAATTAGTTTCCGACATCAGATGTTTGTTTGAATAGCTCTACCGCCAAAGGATCCTCACATTGTTCATAAATTTGATAAACAGTGTGTTCTGAAATCGGATCTACAAAATTTGGAATGAGATCGATAAGCGGTTTCAAGACAAATTTTCGCTCTTTTAAGTAGGGATGGGGAATGGTTAAGTCCGAGGTGCCTATAATGCAGGAGTGGAAAAAAATAATATCAATATCAATTTCTCTGGGGCCCCAATTTTTTGCTTTCGATCTTCCGAGATCGTATTCAATCGATTTACAACACCTTAGAAATTTATAGGGATGGAGTTCAGTTCTTCCAACAACGGCCTGGTTAAGGAAAAAACCCTGTTCCTTGACGCCCCAGGGTTGGGTCTCGTAAACCGGCGAAAACTCCTGTGGCCCGCCAAACTTGTTTAGGAGCATTTCTCTGGCAGCCCTTAAGTATTCTTCTCTATCGCCCACATTGCTTCCTATGTGAAGTACGTACTGGAAGTTTCTTTGACCACTCACGACCCTAATTTTCGGAATTTCCGAATTTTCTTCCAATGGCTGCCATGTATTTATTCATTTCCTCACGAACGTCTTTAACAAGGAATATTAAACCAATCATATTTGGAAATACCATGGCCAATATCATGGCATCTGAGAACTTAATAACGGCTCCTAATGAGGCCGCAGATCCAATTACGATAAAGAACAAAAACAGGACCTTGTAAGCCAGGTCTACATTTCGACTTTTCCCAAACAGATACTTCCAGGATTGAAGACCGTAATAAGACCATGATAGCATGGAAGAAAAAGCAAATAAAATAACCGCAATCGTTAGAACTACGGAAAAGCCAGGTATAACGTCGTCAAAAGCCGCGGAAGTTAAATTAACTCCTCCCAATCGTTCACCTGTTTCGGTCAATATAACTTGATTGCCTTCAATAGCTCCGTAGACAAAAGCTCCATCCATATTAAAGAAAATAATGACTAATGCAGTTAAGGTGCAAATGAGCACGGTGTCGATAAAAGGTTCGAGTAGTGCTACGACGCCTTCTGAAGCGGCATATTTAGTTTTTACTGCGGAGTGAGCAATCGATGCCGAACCTACTCCAGCTTCATTAGAAAAAGCTGCACGTTGGAAGCCGGTAACAATCACTCCTATGAAACCACCAGCAATAGCGATAGGATAAAATGCCTGCTCTATAATCAGGTTGAATGCAGTAGGAATATATGTGTAATTAGCACCAATTATAATTAGAGCTGCTAATACGTAGATACCCGCCATAAATGGGACAACTCTTTCTGTCACTTTTCCTATTCGCTTTATCCCCCCAATGATCACAATGCCTACCAGAATGGCGAGAAAAAGACCAAATAGAGCCCCTGCGTATCCACTTTCGATATTAAACTCCTTTACAAATTGTGCTGCACTTTGATTAGCCTGAAACATGTTGCCGCCTCCAAAAGATGCACCCACACAAAGAATGGCAAATAAGACGGCTAATGTTTTTCCAAATCGAGGCCAATTTCGCTTAACAAAACCTTTGGATAAATAGTACATGGGACCTCCATGCACCGTACCATCCGGATCCACATCCCGGTATTTTACACCTAAGGTGCATTCAACGAATTTGGAAGACATTCCTAACAAGCCCGCAATAATCATCCAGAAGGTAGCACCGGGGCCTCCAATACCAATTGCTATGGCTACCCCGGCAATATTCCCGAGTCCTACGGTTGCTGAGACTGCGGCTGTTAGTGCCTGAAAGTGATTTACTTCTCCGTCTCTACTCTCATCTCGCACTGTTTCAGGTAGGTCTCCTTCTCTGGTGAACGAATCATCATCTGGTTTAAAATCCTGGGCTCCTTCCTTTTCCACAAAGTCAAACTTGCCCCGAACCACTTGTATCGCAAACGGTATTTTTCGGAGGTTTACAAAGCCAAAATAGACGGTAAAAAATGAAGCGCCCCCGATCAGAATGACCAAAACCAGCGGAATATCTACTCCAGCAACTGAAAATGAAGATAAAACAAAGCTTTCCCACCAATTTGCGAAAGGCTCGACTTTTTCGTTGATGGCTTTATCCAGCGAGCTCAGCCAGCCGCCTTGAGCTAATGCTAAAACGGGAAGCAAGCATACCGATAGAAGTGTTATAGTAATTCTCTTCGTCATAATTTGGATTTACTTTGCGCAATGGGAAAGCTATGATACATAAAAATTTGAAACTTTCCCACAATACCTTTTTGATTCTAATGAATCTTTGTAAAAAATCATGCATTTTCAGTTTGCTCTTCCGGCTGCAGAGCGATGGTGAGAAATTCCAAAAAAATTTGTAGTATTGGTATTCTATTTAGCAGCTAAATTCGAATATATGAGCAGACAGGTTACAGATACGATTCTCATGATAAGACCTCAACATTTTAAGTTCAATGAAGATACAGCTCAGGATAATGCCTTTCAGGAAAATCCAGAGGAACTTTCAGAGCTCGATATACAAAAGGAGGTTCTGGAGGAGTTCGATAATATGGTGATGATTCTTCGAAGAGCAGGACTTGAAGTCTTGGTTTTCGAGGAAAAACAAGAAACCCACAATCCGGACTCCATCTTTCCTAATAATTGGTTTTCGACGCATAATGACGGTAGCATTGTAACCTATCCAATGTATGCGCCCAACCGAAGGGGCGAACGCAATGAAAAAGTCATTGACTTATTGGATGAAGAGTTCCAAATTGATCAACGCTATTCTTTTGAGCAGTACGAAGATGAAAATCAATTTTTGGAGGGCACGGGATCTATGATTTTTGATCGACAGGAGCGAGTGGTCTACGCTTGCCTAAGTGAGCGCACACATATTCAATTGCTCGACAAATTTTGTTTGCTGAAAAACTATGAAAAGGTTTCTTTCGACGCTCTGGATCAAAGAGGAAAACCCATATATCATACAAATGTCATGATGTCCATTGGTTCTCAAATGGCCGTTGTGGGCTTGGAAACTATTGCAGACCCCAGTCAAAGAGAATTTGTCTTGCGTCGCCTTAATCAAAGTGGCAAGTCTGTGATCGAGATCTCACAGGATCAAATCGATCAATTTGCCGGTAATATGCTGCAATTGTATAGTCCTAAAAAGGATAAGCATTTTTTAGTCATGTCAGAAACGGCACAAAAATCATTAACCCGCCCTCAGTTAAAGCGCATAAATGATTACGCCACCGTTTTAAAGGTACCTATTCCCACTATAGAAAGAGTAGGAGGGGGGAGTGTTCGTTGCATGATGGCTGAAGTTTTCTTGCCTAGAAAAAAGGGATAATACACTCCTTTCGAAGATGATACCAATAAAAAAGGGAGCCAATTGGCTCCCTTTTTTGTCCCTGTAAGACTTTTTGAAATTAGTTAAAGATGTAACGAACTCCAATACGGCCTCTCCATCTGGAAAGAACGTTTGCAATATTGTATGATTCATTACCAGTAGTTGGCTCTGTAAAGCTAAATTGCGGAGTAGTTCCGTTCTCAGCCTGACCCTCATAATTGATAATGCCGAAATCAAAGGGATTTGTGTAAATAACTCCCCAATCGCTGTTAATGAGATTGGCGACATTAAAGACATCGAAAGTGAACTGAAATCTATGTTCTCTTCCTCCGGCTTCTACTGCAAAGTTTTGAGTGAATTTCAAATCAATGACGTGAGTAAAGGGTGATCGGGCTCCATTTTTCTCAGCATATGATCCTCTGTTTTCTCTCAAATAATCGTCTTGCTCAATATATCTATTTAAGGCCGCCCATTGATCTTCAGGTGAAACACCATTTGCTTCGACTAAAACGATATCGGAGCTATACTCCGGAATATAGATCAATGATCGAGTTCGACTCGTGCTACCGGTTTCTTGATTGATATTTTCTCCATCAACCTCTCCATTGCCATATACATAGGAGAATGGCATTCCGGATTGGCCATTGTAGAAAATACTCACAGAGGTGCGATATTTATCTGATCCCCCCCAGTTTACGCCGTAATCGGCAGAGGCAATTAATCGATTTCCCATAGAGAAATCAGATCTTCCCAATGGTGCATTATTTCGACCATCCGTATTAAAGGCACCTCTCCACTGTGATGAATTTTGAGAACTTGTACCTTCAAAGATAGCGTAAGCATCACCATAGGTGTAAGCCGCCATAATATTCAAACCAAAAGAAAATCGCTTTTGGACCTGAGCAGTAAAATTATAGGTATATCCCTTATTAGTGTTACTGGCTAAATAAATAGCAGAGTAACGATTGTCGATACTAGTTCCTGTAAATACAGGGCGATCATCTGCATTGTTAGGTCCATTAGTCCATCTATAATCAACTGTAGGATCATTGTTCACATTTTGATAGAATACGTTATTGATTGTTTTGGAGTAGATTCCTTCTAAAGTTGTAAACCAGCCATTGCCCCAATCTTTATCGAGAGCCAGGTTGGCTCTAAATATTTGAGGAAACTTAAAATCTTGAGTAAATAAATCCACCTGACCGGATGGAACATCTATCTCGGTATTGATTTGCTCATACTGTTCTTCAATATCAAGGAAGCGAGGATTTTCGTCCAACTGGTTACTATTGAAACCTCCTATAGTCACCCCATTATTAGTAAACATACCACCGGGCCATACAAAAGGTATGCGACTAGTAAATATTCCAGCACCACCTCGGATTACATTGCGACGATCTCCATTAATATCCCAATTAAATCCTATACGGGGTGACCACATCAGTTGACCATCAGGAGCAGCTCCACCTCTTGCTCCCTTTAAATCATAACCAGCGTTTTGAATGGCAGGCAAGGTTTGGGAGTTAAAGCTAGTGTCGATTGCTGGATCATCGAGGATCATTGGAATGTCTAACCTCAAGCCATAAGTAAAAGAGAAATTTTTACTAACTTCCCAATCATCTTGAATATAAAAACCCAATTGTAAAGAACTGAATTCTGCAGCAGCAGCAGATCCATCTCCAATGACATCGTCTACTAAGGAGTAGGACCGAGTGTAAAAGGTGGAACGTTCATTGTTCAGAAAATCGTCCAAAGAATTGAAATCATAAGACCCAAAATTTTGTCGAACAAATAAGTTGTAAATATTTATGTACTCATTATGCGTTCCAATCGTAATAGTGTGATCACCACGGTACAATTTGAAATTGTTTGTTAGTGTTAATACATCCTGATCTAATTGGTTTGCCGTTGAGAAGGGTTCACTTCCAAATTGAATTTCTGTATCATTACCGTCGTCAATAGTAACAGCAGGGAAATTTTGTCCTATTGGATCTCTGTCATCTCTTACAGTGGTGTATCCAATGATTAAGTTATTTGATGCACCTAATCCCAGTCTACTATTTAATTCTAATGCAGACGAGTTCGTTGTGGTAGGAAAGAAAATCCCGTTATTGAGGTAATTAATGGATCGACGGCCAGATGCATTTACAGAGTTCTCCTCACCGCGCACGTAGTTGTGTCGAAGCATTAAGTCATGATTGTTATTGATGTTCCAGTTCACTTTCGCGAATAATCGAACGGCATCTAATGTGTTTGTCTTACTCCCATACGGACCAGGATCATAATCATATTCATCAATAAGGGTATTTCTCAAATTATCCAGATCAGCAATACTAGACTCACCTATGTATTCTCCAGGTTCAAATGGACGTGGACTCTCTTCATTCTGTATCTCGGCATTGACAAAGAAGAAAAGTTTATCTTTAATGATCGGGCCACCCAGATTCAAGCCAATAAGTCTGTTAGAAAACTCGTCCAATTGGGAAGCGGTTGCGCCATCTCCAGATCTGTCTACTTGTTTTTGATTGGTTTTCCCCGCCAAAGATTCATTTTGAAGATAATAGTAGGCACCCCCTTTAAATGTATTGGTTCCAGACTTGGTAACTGCATTAATTCCTCCCCCGGCAAATCCGCCGTAGCTGACATCGTATGGGGAAATAACAACCTGCATCTGATCAATAGCGTCAATACTAATAGGTGCAATACCAGTTTGGCCCCCATTTGTTCCATTAGAGGCTAGACCGAAAACGTCATTGTTCACTGCACCATCAAAATAGATAGCGTTATATCGATTGTTCGTTCCCGCAATCGAAAACCCACCACCAAAAGATTCTGTGGCTTGCGGAGTCAAACGAGTAAAATCATTCAGATCCCGATTCAAAGTAGGCATCGCTTCTATGGCTTCATTTCCAATTGAGGTTCCCGTACCGGCATTCTCACCCGAACTTCCGCGCTTGGCTACAACCTCAATAGACTGGAGCTCAAATGCAGCTTCACCCAACTTAAAATTGATGGTGAAAGGCTCACCCAAATTGAGTCGAATTCCTGATCGGGTTTTTTCCTCATAACCCGTATAAGTAGTTGTGATGGTATAAGGACCTCCAACGCGAACATTCGGTAAACGGTATCGACCGGAAGCATCTGTGGAAGTGCCATAAGTTGTACCAGAGGGTACATGAGTAGCTACAACCGTAGCTCCAATCAATTCCATACCTTCATCGTCATAGACGGTTCCCCGAATTTCAGATGTAGATACCCCCTGACTCCATCCACTTCCTATAAGCAGAAGGAGAAATACCCCTACACCAATCAAACGATGTGAGCAATTGCGTAAAAAACTTTTCATAATTTTGGTTTTGTTTATGATGTAGCAAAAATAATGTTTTAATGTTATGGAAATGTTAAAATGAATTTAAAAATTTCCATATATAAGTATTTGAGGTAAAACATAATGGTTCTAGATAATTTCTTGACAAGTATTATTTCTCTTTGTATATTAGGGGTAAATATCTACTACTACAATGAAGAATTTGATCCTCACTACCATCTTACTTTCCCTTTGCCTTTCTTTTATGCACGCCCAAATCATTCCCACTGAGGTCCAATATAATCCTCCGGAGTTTGGTCAGGATTCCCTGGAATATCTCGAACTATTCAATACTTCTGATCAAGATATTAATCTTGAAGGCTACACATTTTCAGAGGGGATTACCTTTACTTTTCCAGAACTCAACTTTCCATCTGATAGTTACATTGTGTTAGCGGTAAATGAATCGGCCTTTACCTCCATTTATGGTTTTTCACCCACTGCGGAGTGGGAGGGGGGAGCCCTCAATAATTCCGGGGAACCCATTGAGCTTCAGGATGACCTGGGAAACGTCGTTTTCAGAATGGAATATGGCGATAGAGACGCCTGGCCCAGCGAGCCGGATGGCAATGGTCCTTCACTGGAACTATGTGACTTGGATGACGATTTTACACTGGCCTCTTCCTGGGGCATTTCTACCCTGCCTACAGGCGCTGTTGTAGATAGCATCGAAATTTTGGGGACTCCGGGACAGCCCAACGAACCCAATTGCAGCCAACGATTCGACCATCGCATTGAAGTATCTGATTTTGAATTTACCCCGGCTGATATAACGATTACGGAAGGGGAGGTTGTTTTATGGGATAATCTAGAGGGATTTCATAATGTAGATGGCCGCCAAGCTACCTATCCTGATAATCCGGATAGCTTTTATTCGGGGCAGGCAGCATCTTCGCCATGGACCTTTTCTCATACTTTTAATGTGGTTGGGGAATACAATTATGAATGCACACCACATGCCGCACAAGGTATGGTGGGAACAATAACGGTAGAACCTGAGCAGGTAGATCCCACCGATTATCCAGCATATAATATTTCAGTTGTCACCTCAAATAACCCCGAAGGTGTTCCTGACTCCATCGGGATTTCCTGCAGTGTGCAGGGCATTATTCATGGAGCGAATCGCAGGGAAAGTGGATACCTCTTTACGCTGATTGACTCCTTAGGTGATGGAATTGGTGTTTTTCGCACTTCGGATATCGGAAACTATCGACCGGCGCAAGGCGACGAGATAATAATTGAGGGAACGGTTGGGCAATTTAATGGCCTAACTCAAATCGAAGTCGATAATCTCATGCTGCTCTCACAGGCAAACGATTTGGTCGATCCCAGGAACGGTTCAAATAGCGCTCTTTCGGAATCCACAGAGTCGCAATCTATTTTTATTGCCCCCGTTACTTTTGTAGACCCTAACCAATGGGATGACTCTGGAAACAGTTTTAATTTCGAAGTGGAAACATTAGATGGGATTAGATACGATGTGCGTATAGACCGAAATAGCGAGTTGGCTGGAATCAGCGAGCCTCCCTTACCCAATGGATTTAACGACCTGTTTGTGCTCTTTGGTGTAGGTGGACAATTTGATCCCAATCCACCCTATGAGGATGGCTATCAATTATTACCTTCATTTCTCTCCGATTTCCAACCCTTTACTTCCGTTCCTACCGTTCAAGAATCTGAGCTGACTCTGTTCCCCAATCCTGCAACGGGACGAATCCAGATTCGAAATATTCCTCAAAATACGGAATTGCTAACGATTTTTACCGCATCAGGAAAAGTATGGCGAGAGTTTCCAAATCCGGTTGATCCCTTCGAAATTATTCTTCACCAGGCGCCACCAGGAGTATATTTTGTACATTTATCTGGCCGGGGAATCAATGAGTCTAAACTCTTTACAATCAAATAAACCTCAAGTACAAATGACAAAAATTGGCGTTGTATTGTCCGGCGGTGGAATCCGGGGTGTAGCTCACATCGGGTTTCTCAAATTCCTGGAAGAACAAGGAATCAAACCGACTCATTTTGCCGGAGCCAGCGCAGGCAGTATCGTGGGTGCTTTAGCTGCAGCCGGTCATTCACCAGACAAAATGCTGGAGATCGCTAAAGAACACAAGATTTTTTCCATAATTAAACCGAGTTGGCCCTCACTAGGCTTGACCGCTTTAGACAAATTACCGAAACTGCTCAATAAATATATTGAGGTGGATCGTATTGAAGATTTGTCCCACCCGCTGGCTGTTTCAGCTTCGAGTATTACCCAGGCCGAATCCTGTATATTCAAATCAGGCCCCCTTTTTCAAGTAGTACAGGCGTCTTGTTCCATACCCGTCATATTTAGACCTGTCGAAATCGAAGGAGAACTCTATGTTGACGGCGGTCTGCTTAACAATATTCCTGCTCAAGGGATCCGAGACGATGTCGATGTTCTTTTGGGCTTTAACCTCGTCCCCGGCGAACCCATGGAAAAGGAAAGTATATCCTCGATGTTCAAACTCGCTATCCGGACCTTTGAGTTGGCTATAAGTAGCAGTGCCAAAGAAGGTGCAGATATGTGTGACTTGATGTTGATAGCAGATAAGTCTGAACAAGATGCAGTCTTCTTTTCGAATAACGTGGAGAAAATTTATGAAAAGGGTTATCGCACCGCTGAAAATCACAAAGAAGAAATTCTGGCTGTGTGCGAGTCTGAAGTAGATGCCTAACGGATTGAATAATTAGTTTTTTATAATTTTTTGGGCGGTCCCCAGCCCGTTTTAATAATAGAGTCTTTCTTTATCTACCTCTTATCTGAAATCGAATACACCTCAGGGCTTTATATACCCAATTGCTGGGGCGCTACGTTCCAGGGGTTCCGTCTTTATCTCGTCCCGTTTTATAAACGGAACGAGAACAGACTCGCGTCAAAGACGCGACCCTTCCCATCGCTACCGCGAAAAGCAATAATTTTAATCAAAAATCATCGAAGATGAGCTGAATATTCATCACCATCCAGAATCACATCTATATGTTCCTTAAGTGTTGTCGCTAACGACAATCCTACAAAATCAACCTGAATAGGATATGCTTTGTGCTTGCGATCTACTAAGACAGCCGCTTCAATTGTTGAGGGTAAATGACTAAGAAAAGGCTGACAAGCAAAAAATAGAGTCCGTCCGGTATTGGCCACATCATCTGTAACAATAACATGACTATCTTTGCAAACATTTAAAGGATCTAATTGTATAGATTTCAGATGTGGAGCAGAGGGGTCTAATGAAATTCTATAGTCCTCTATTTCAATATCACTTATTTCTCGTAGTGCACGACTTAGTAATTGCCCAAATAAATACCCATTTGTATTTACACCCGCAATAATCAACTTTTTCTTATCGTAATGTTCTTCCCATATCTGGAATGCCATTCGTTTTACTTTTTGAATGACTTTTTGATGATTCATTATTTCCATAACCCAAAAATAACTAATCTTGAAGCACCTGGGTATATAGATTTGGAAAATTCACCAGATACATATATATTCAGGTATAATTGTACCCTATGATACAGCAAGTTTTATTTGTCCTTGTCCTGCTTTTAGTAGGCATTTTCGCTTTTAAAAAATATGCTCAACTTTATCAGAACATTAATCTGGGACAGCCCGAAACAACGGACGGCCCGACTGGACCTCGTTGGAAAAATGTGGTCTTGGTTGCTTTTGGGCAAAAGAAAATGTTCAAGAACTGGATTCCGGCAATATTTCACCTTTTTATCTACGTAGCTTTCCTCTTTACCCAAATTGAACTCATAGAAATTCTCATAGATGGCTTTGGTGGTGTTCACCGTTTTTTCGCAGACAAACTTTCCATAGTCTATCCTATTATCATCAACACTATAGAGATACTATCACTTTTGGCATTCGTAGCCACTTTTGTTTTCCTTATACGTAGAAACTTATTGTACATTCCACGATTTAAAAAACCTGAAATGAAAGGCTGGCCAAAATTAGATGCCAACCTCATTTTATTTGGAGAACTTATTCTGATCATTGGCATCTTTACCATGAATGGCACAGATGTCCTTTTGCAAGATTTAGATCCCGAACATTATCCAAAGGCCGGTCCTTTTTATTTATCTCAATCCATAGGCCCCTTGCTTTTTGGAGGACTTGAGCAAGAAACATTAGTCATCCTTGAGCGAACGGGCTGGTGGCTTCATTTCCTTATGGTGATGGCATTTTTACTATATCTACCTTATTCTAAACACTTACATATTTTGTTAGCATTTCCGAACACCTATTTTGCTCGACAGGACAGCAGAGGTAAAATGTCAGATATGCCCGAAATCACGACTGAAATTAAATCCATGTTGGGATTAGCAAATGATGATGTTCCCATGACTGATGAAATTCCAGAATTTGGATCAAAAGACGTCACTGATTTAAGTTGGAGAACGCTGTTGGGAGCCTACGCTTGCACTGAGTGCGGACGATGCACAGAACAATGTCCCGCTAATATTACGGGTAAGAAACTTTCCCCGCGCAAAATAGTTATGAATATACGTGATCGGGCAGAAGAGGTTGGAGATAAAATCAGATCAGGAAATCCAGAATACATTCAATCGGATAAACGAGGAAATGAAGAGAAATTATCTAAAGAAAATTTTGATGACGGTAAATCTCTATTCGATTATATCAGTTCAGAAGAATTGGCAGCTTGCACTACTTGCAATGCTTGCGTTGAAGCTTGTCCAGTTCTCATAAATCCATTGGAGCCCATTTTAGAAATGCGCAGGTACGAAATATTGACTGAATCAGCCGGCCCAAAAGATTGGGCGCCTATGTTTACCAGTATGGAAAATTCAGGGGCCGTATGGCAAGTTCCGGATGAACGAGCCGATTGGGCTAAAGAATCCTAATGTAACACTACAGAAAAAATTATTATATGAATGTTCCCATAATGGCCGACTTAAAAGCGCAAGGAAAAGAACCTGAAATTTTGTTTTGGGTCGGTTGCGCCGGAAGTTTTGATGACAGAGCCAAAAAGGTAACCAAAGCATTTGTTACCATCCTAAATGAGGTCGGTATTGATTTTGCTATTTTAGGTAATGAAGAGCAATGTACGGGTGATCCAGCCCGAAGAGCTGGAAATGAATTTGTATTTCAAATGTTGGCTATACAAAATGTGGAAACCTTAAATATGTACAATGTTAAAAAAATCGTCGCCACTTGCCCGCACTGTTTTAACACGCTGAAGAATGAATATTCAGAGTTTGGAGGTGATTATGATGTTATTCATCACTCTCAACTTCTTCAGGAACTGATTGATGAAGGACGGATTAAAATGAAGGAAGGGGGGACATTTGAAGGAAAAAAAATCACCTATCACGACAGTTGTTATATGGGAAGAGTAAATGGAGTGTATGAAGCCCCTCGTACGGTATTGCAAGAATTAGATGCTGATTTTGTGGAGATGAAAAGGTGCAAGTCAAAGGGGCTCTGCTGCGGAGCAGGCGGCGGACAAATGTGGAAGGAAGATGAACCTGGTGAGAAACGAATTAATATGGAACGCATTGATGAAGCACTGGATACAGGAGCCCAGGTGATTGCTGCCAATTGTCCTTTTTGCCTAACCATGATGCAAGATGGAGTGACCGGCAAGAACAAAGAAAATGACGTGATGGTGTATGATTTGAGTGAACTTATTGTCAACAACAACGATTGGTCTTAATATGTATGTACCACCTAACGAAATGACTGGATCTGCCCGGGTCTGGATCTACTCTGCAGATCGCTTTCTCACAGATGATGAAGTTTCGTCAATCAGGGAAGAACTATTGGAGTTTGTGCAAAAGTGGACTGCCCATAATCATAATTTAAAGGCTACAGTATCGATACGATTTAATCGACATATCGTTCTGGCCGTCGATGAAGCTCTCGCTCAAGCTTCAGGTTGTTCTATTGATAGCAGTGTCAAATTTATCCAGCAGTTAGGAGCAAAATACCATTTTGATGGCTTGGATCGATTGCAATACACCTACCTTGACCATCAAGAACCAAAATTGATTTCTCACCATAATATAGTGAAAGCTTTTGAAGGAGGAGCCATTCAACCCAATACTCTCATTGCAAATCCCCTAATCAAAACGTGGGAAGAGTATACCTCAAAATTCATAATTCCCTTAAAAGATAGTTTTCTAAGCCGCTTTTTAGACTTATCTAAAGTTTAGTTGTGATTCGTAAGGTGAAAAACTGGCTTGGGATTGAAGGAGTGAAGATAAAGCTGGAGGTGCCGACTAATCTTCGTGAAGGGCAGCCTGAGATTAAATTTGTTTTATGCTTGTCCACTTTAACTGAGCAAAAAATAAAAGGAGTACATCTTACTTTAAAAGAAGTATACCGCAGGGGTAGGGGAGAGCACAACCGAATAACTGAATTTATCTTAGCGGAATGGAAACAGGAAAAAAAAGTTGAAATGGGAAAAAATGATTCTCATTTCATTCCTATTACCCTAAAGCCAAACTGGCAATCATCAGCTGTAGATCAATGGCAAAAAAAGGGCGGGTTTCAAAAAATTTTGGGTGCTTGGGCGAAAAAATGGCAGGGAGTAAAGTCAGAATATATCGTCGAGGTGAATATAGATGTTGCCAAAACCAAACTTAATCCCTTTCAAATAACCCGCTTAGAAATCGCTGAATAGCTAATCCTTTTCAACTCTTTCTAGCTTTTTTAGAATTTCTTCATCTGTAAGGTACACCTCATCGAGTAATATTTTGACTTGGGGAACAAGGACGTGTTCTGGATACTGATTTAAAAACTGTTGGTAAAGTTTTTCTGCAGAAATATTCTCCTGGTTTTGATCTAGCATAAATGCTTTTTGAAAAAGTGCCTCAGCGGCTTGTGGCGAATCCTCAAACTGAGTGATAATCTGATTATATAATATTTTTGCCGTAAAGGTATTTCCATAACCGCGGGCTACAGCCGCTGATTTTATCAAGTGTCCCGGAGAGGCTTCCGACGACACGAAATTAGCATGTAATTGGGACAGGGTAACGTAATCCTTAATTAAGCGAGCAGAAATTTCTTTATTCGCATCAATATTTGACCGAATGATTTGTTCTGTGTCTTTAATTTGTCCAGTCAAGGATTTCATGTCAGAGGGCAAGTTGTTTTTTGCAGCTGGCACTAAGTCCGATTGGGGATAGTAATCTAAAAGAACTTTATAGTATGTTTTTGCTATTAACTTACGATCAGTAAACTTATCTAGAGCTTCGGCCAATTCATAAATTAAGCTATCTGCACCCGAAGTGTTTTTTTGATAACGTACAGACTGCAAAAGTGCTTTTTCAGCTTCCTCCGGAATATTTTCAATCAAAAATTCATCAGATACCACAGCCCAGTATCTTCCTTTCTCCTGATCCGAATTTATTTCATTATTCACTGAATCATAGAATTTTGTAAAAAGGGTCTGCCATGTATTTGAATCCATGGAGTTCAATATCTGGCCTCGAATTTTTTCCTTTAATAAATGCTTAGCCTTATCATCTTCGTTCTGTTGGCACCCTATACCAAGCAGAAATACGAGAATCAAAACCCAACCATAATGAAGTCCTAAATTCTGCAAATTCATATTCAACTTGTTTTGTCATGCTGCGTTAGGTTAAAAATAGCTGTTTTAT